>OMGK01001624.1_pt1 | contig 11805 bp, 9 predicted proteins | sample 1645881 | NCBI WGS metagenome assembly OMGK01 (sample SAMN00849303, study PRJEB25192) | human gut metagenome
TGGGCTATGCCTGCGAGTTCTATCTGGATGCCAAGGAATGCAGAAGGTAAATTATCAGAAAATGCTGGAGGGCATTATAAAAAAACACGAGGAAAAGGGCGAAGTGCCGACTTTGCTTTTGCATAGCTGTTGTGCGCCGTGTTCGTCTTATGTGCTTGAATATCTGTCGCAGTATTTTAAGATAACTGTGTTTTACTACAATCCGAACATTTATCCCCGTGAGGAGTACGATAAGCGTGTGGCGGAGCTTCAAAGGCTCATAGCACAAATGCCTATAAAAAACCCTGTTACGTTCGTGGAGCGTGGGTATGACGAGGGTGAGTTTTTTCAGGCTGTTAAGGGCTTTGAGGATATACCTGAGGGCGGGGAGAGGTGCTTTCGATGTTACAGGCTCAGGCTTGAACGTACGGCTCAGCTTGCCAGGGAGCTTGGTGCTGATTATTTTACCACAACGCTGTCTATTTCACCATACAAGAATGCTCAGAAGCTCAACGAGATATCTGAGGAGCTTGGGGAGATATATGATGTAAAGGCACTTCCTGCGGATTTCAAGAAGCGTGAGGGCTACAAGCGTTCCATTCAGCTTTCAGCAGAATACGGGCTTTACAGGCAGGATTACTGCGGTTGTATTTTCTCAAAAAGAGAGCGTGAAAGGCTGAATACGATTACAACAAAATCTGAATAAATATAAAAATATTAACGTTATATAGAATGCTTGTACATGATTTGATAATATATTTGGCTGTATGTAGCAAAAATAATATGCAAATTTGTGAAAAGTGGCTAAAGATTTGTGGTTAATTTGTGAAAAACGTTTATTGAAATACTTGTAAATGTGTGTTACAATATAGGCAAGATGTATGTTGAGGAGATATCGCTCAATATGTATCTAAAAAATTATTAACAAAAATGGAGGAAAAACAAATGAAAATCTCTAAGATTTTGGCTGGTATGTCAGCTGCTGCTCTTGCTGCATCAATGATGTCACTCGCAGCATTTGCTGATGAAACAGCTACTGTTAAGGCAGACCTCACTGGAGGTACTGTTTCTCTCATTGATGAGAAGGACGATGACGGTGTTGTTACAAAGACAGGTGTTCTTACAGGAACAAACGTTAAGCTTTCAGATGTTTGCGGTATTGATGTTAATGTAACAGTTGGTGCAGACTCAGCTGCAAAGATCGAGGCTGGAGACTGGATAGGCGGTGGACTTGGTTACAACTCTGAGTCAACTGGTTGGGCTTCAACAGAGTGGTCATTCCAGGAGGGTGCTAAGGACGTAACAGGCGTTAAGGCTGCTGACGGTTCTTATGATTTTGTTCTGAAGGGAACAGATCCTGTATTTGCTGATACAGATACATATGCTCAGGTATGGCTCCAGAACTGGTCTACAAAGGACTTCACATTCAATGCGTTCACACTTCTTGACAAGGACGGCAATCCTATCCTTGTTGTAGAGTCTGACAAGGCACAGGGCGGAAACACTGTTGACCTTAGCGAATACAAGAAGCAGACTGAGGTTACACTTAACGGTGAGGGTAAGTCTACATCTGACGGTAATAAGGTAAGAATCAACATTAAGCACCCATGGTGTGACGATGCACACAAGGCTGATTTCAACCTTGTTGATGATTGGAGCGTATTTGCAGGTGCTGACGCTATTGCTGTTACAGTTGATATCTCAAATGTAACTGACGCTTTCACAGCTTATCCATGCTTCACAAATGGTATTGAGAACGGTATTGGTTATTGGGAAGCTTCTGATAACAACCCTGCTGTTACAGTAAACGCTGACGGCACATACACATTTATCGTTAAGTTCCCTGCAGCTCTTGAAATGGACGCAAATAATATGTTCTTTGACATTGCTACAGACCTCGCTGGTACAGACGGCGAAGATCCTGCTGTTAAGATGGCTGTTAAGAAGGTTGTAGTTCTCAACAAGAGTGATGCTGAGCCAACAGATCCTTCTGAGTCAACAGCTGATTCAACAGATTCTGACGAGTCAAAGGGTGTTCTCGTAGATTCTTCAGACTCTAAGACTAACTCTGCTGCTACATCTTCTAAGGCTGCTAACAACGCATCTAATACAAACCCAAGCACAGGTGCTGCTGCTCTTGCTGCTGTAGGTGTTGCACTTGCTGGTGCTGCTGTAGTTGCTACTAAGAAGAGAAAGTAATCTGTAATTCAGATAATTTTTACTTAGAATAATTAAAGACCTGTCTTTCGGGACGGGTCTTTTTTTATTGCTTTTTTATCGAGGTAGTGGTATAATTGATTTATAAACTGCGGAGGTGTTTTTTTATGCGTATAGTTTTTGATGATATTAAAGAGAGCCTTGCACCGAATTTCAAGGGCGGCGAGAAAAGCTTTGCAAGCAGGGCTTTTTCTGACGGCAAGAACAAGATGATGAAAGGCAGGCTCGTGCCGGGGGCTTCTATCGGTCTGCACAGACATGAGGGCAACTGCGAGATGATATATGTTCTTGAGGGTAGTGGCAAAATGCTTTATGACGGCGGTGAGGAAAGGCTGTCGGCAGGAGATTTTCATTACTGTCCTGAGGGTCATGAGCATAGCTTTATCAATGACGGCGACAGCGACCTTGTGTTTATTGCAGTTGTGCCAGCTCAGTAGATTTTTGCAGTTTTGTATCTGTGAAATAGTGGGTCAAAATGGCTCTGTAGTCTGAGCCTTTTTCTGCCATGGCATTTGCGCCGTACTGGCTCATTCCTACGAGGTGTCCGAAGCCGTGAGAGGTGAAAGTGAATTTTGTATTGGCAAAGGTGAACTCGAAACATGGCGAGGAGATATTAAGGATATCGCAGAATGTGTTTGGCTGGATATCATAGCCGCAGACGGTCAGGTTCGTTACATAGCCTGTGCCGTCTGTTTTTGTTTTGAGCCAACTATCAGCATTGGCGAGGGGAGTGAAATTAATATCGGGGAAGCGGTCAAGAAGCTTGTCTTGAAATTCCTTGGCGGTGAGTGTCTGGGTACATTCTTTGGTGACAAGGTCTTTATCAGCGGAGCTGTCTACTGACAGAAGATATGGGATATCCTCTCCCCATGCGTTTTTTGCGGATTGGGTATGACCGTTTGAAGCAGCGTGAAAGGCGACGATTATGGGTTCGCCTTCATAGGTGAGAATTTCGTTTTCCACTGACTGCACGGCTGACTTTACCTTTTTGTATGCCTTTTCATAGTTGCTGCCATAGTATTCTTTGGCAGCTTTCAGGGTGAAAAAGCTTTGGTAGAGGGTGCTGTCATCGCTAATGAGTGCGCCTTTTAAGGCGGGAGTAGGTGACTGGGCTTCAGAGAGCTGTCGGCGGCATATGTAGGTATGGGCGAGGACGGCTTGCGCTTTCAGGGCTTCTTCGTCAAAGTCCGCAGGCATTTGTGCAAGCACTGAGCCTATCATATATTCTTCGAGGGTGAAGTCTTCGGTCTTGCCGCTTTCGGTGAAATATACGGCTATTTTTTCTTTTTCTGAAAATGCAGGTTTCGATGCGGACTCGTTTGGACGAAGAAATACTATGGTCGGTATTATTGTAAGGATAACAGCAAATACTGCCATTATCTGTATCAGGTCTTTCATATGGTTTGTCCTTTCTTTTTTGGGGTACTATATTATATTCATGCAGTGGAGCAAATATTCATACAGGGCGAATTTTTGTACTGCAAATTTTTAAATGGCGGAGATATGCGGTTTTAATTTGACAGGTTATCTTAATACTTGACAAAAATCTGAAAAAGGTGTATAATATAACTTATATTTATAATCTACTTGAAAGCGAGATGATCTATTCAATGATAAATAATGCAGCAAGGTCGCTTTTATGCGAACAGTTTATAGCAAACAATACTATTGACCCTAAGCTTTATGACAGATATGTGGTAAAAAGAGGACTTAGAAACTCTGACGGTACAGGTGTTATGGCTGGTCTTACTAATATCTGTAACGTACACGGATATGTGGTAAACGAGGGTGAGAAATCTCCTATTCAAGGTCAGCTTATCTTCCGTGGATACAACATAAATGATCTGGTCACTAACGCTCAGAAAGAGGGACGTTTCGGCTATGAGGAGATAGTGTATCTGCTGCTCATGGGCGATCTGCCTAACAGGGTGGAGCTTGATGCGTTCAGAGAAATGATGGCTGAAAACAGACCTCTCCCTGACAACTTCTTTGAGGACATGATACTTAAAGCTCCGTCAAAGAACATCATGAATAAGATGGCGAGAGCAATTCTGGCTCTTTACTCTTATGACGATAACCCTGAGAATCGCTCGCCTGAGTATGAAATGGCTACGGCTATCTCTATAATCTCTAAATTGCCTAACATCATGGTTTCGGCTTATCAGGTAAAGAAACGCTGTTATGACGGTGAAAGCTTGTTCATGCACCCTCTGATACCTACACATTCTACTGCGGAGATGATACTGTCGGCACTGCGTCCGGACAGACAGTTCACTGAGGAAGAGGCTAAGATTCTTGATCTGTTACTTATGCTCCACGCTGAGCATGGCGGAGGAAATAACTCGACTTTTGCCTGCCGTGTGCTTACATCTTCCGGAACGGATCCTTATTCTGCATACTCTGCGGCTATCGGTTCACTGAAAGGTCCACGTCACGGCGGTGCTAACCTTAAGGTGGCGGCAATGCACCAGTGCATAAAGGACAACGTTCAGAACTGGGAGGACGAGGGCGAGATCGCTGATTTCCTTACAAAGATACTCAACAAGGAAGCTTTTGACCACACTGGTCTTGTTTATGGCATGGGTCACGCTGTTTACACATTGTCTGACCCTAGAGCTGTCATACTCAGAGAGAATGCCAAGAAAATGGCTGAGAACACTGAGTTTGAGAGAGAATATAAGCTTCTTGAAGCGGTGGAAAGACTTACTCCTGAGCTGTTCAAGAAGGTCAAGGGCAGTGACAAGGCAATGTGTGCTAACGTTGATATGTACTCCGGCTTTGTTTACAGTATGCTGGGTATTCCTGAGGATCTTTATACTCCTATGTTTGCCGTTTCAAGAATGGCAGGCTGGTGCGCACACAGATTTGAAGAGCTTGTAACAGGCAAGAGGATAATCCGTCCTGCATACAAGGCTATCTCAGGTGAGAAGAAGTATATCCCATTGGACGAAAGATAAGCAAAATAATTTTTACCTGTTCCTAATAAGCGGAAAAAGGCTTGAAATATTTTTGTGTATATGATATAATAGAATCGGGTATATGCCCGGTTCTATTTTTTTGTTTGGTGTATCAGGAGGGATCGCTTGAAAAATCTTAAATTGGCTGCTGTTTGTCTTTCGTGTCTTACTATGACAGGCTGTTCGGCACTGAATTTTTCTGTTGAGGGACTTATAAACGCCCCGAAGCTTACCTCTGAGCAAAGCGAGATACATCAGGCGCTTATCGAGAGCGTGGGCAGTAATATAACTCTGAAATATCCTAAAAACGGTGAATACCGCTCGGCTTATGTTATCGCAAATATCGACGATGAGCCTACGGACGAGGCTATGGTCTTCTATGAGTACACTTCAAACGGATCTGAGGAGGACGGCTTGAGGGTGAACATTCTCGACAAGGACGAGAAAGGCAAGTGGTATTCTGTGAAAGAGCTTGCAGGCGCAGGTACGGACATAGATCAGGTCATTATCTCGCCTATGGGAAACAATAACCAGACGGACGTTTTTGTGGGATATCAAAATCTTACCAATGATGAAAAGACCATGGAGATATACAGCTATACCGACGGAGATTTCAAGCGTGTGGCGCTTGATACTTATTCGGTGCTGGAGCCTTTGGATATAAACAATGATGGTTATATAGAGCTTATCACCATTCAGAGAAGCACCAATAATGATACAGGTGCGGTGACGGCAAAGGCTTCTATGCTCAACATGAAAAACAATGAGATAACCCGCGGCGAGAACGTTGATATGTGCGATAATGTGACTTCTTATGTGTCATCAAAGACGGGAATGCTTGACAGCGGCAGGCGTGCTATTTTTATTGACGGACTGACTGCTGACGGAAAATTGCAGACGGAGATAATATACTACAGATATTCGGGACTTCAAAATCCTATGCAGCTTAGAAGCGAAAAGCTGCTGCCTTTATGCACAAGACCAGCGGGCTACTACAGTGAGGACATGGACGGCGACGGTGATGTGGAGATACCGTCAACTTCGCCTATGGTGGGTTATGAAAACGCTGTGGCAGACGAAATGCTCTATATGACTACATGGAGCGTTTATGAGGATTTTTATGATCTGAAAACAAAATACACAGGCTATTATGCCATATCTGACGGATATTTTGTAACGTTCCCAAAACGCTGGAACAGTTCTGTTACGGTGAAAAAGGACAGCGACACAAACGAGCTTGTTTTCTATAAATACACGGGAGATATAAACGAGAGCAACGAGGAGATAATGCGTATCGCTGTGTCTTCAAAGAATGATTCGGAGGATCATATCTCTGACGGATATGAGCTTATCGACAGCAAGGGTCAGCTTGATTATTTTGTGAAGCTTCCTCTTGACAGGCGTGAAAAGCTCATACCGACTATTGACGAAATTCAGAATAATTTTTACATAATAAACTGATCTTGGAGAGGAGTAAATGTAATGAAAAGAGTTTTGGTTTGCGAGGACGAAGATTCAATTAGAGAATTTGTGGTCATAAACCTTGTAAGAAGCGGTTACGAGGTAGTTGACGTAAACTGCGGTGAGGACGCTCTCAAAGCCTATGACGAAAAGGACGGCGGTTTTGACGTTGCTCTGCTTGATATTATGATGCCAGGTATCGACGGAATGCAGGTGTGCAAGAAGATAAGAGAGAAAAGCAACACTACCGGCATTATCATGCTTTCGGCAAAATCACAGGAAATGGATAAGATATCATGCCTTATGAGCGGTGCTGACGATTATATCACAAAGCCGTTCTCTATTTCTGAGCTTATTGCAAGAGTTGACGCTGTTTGCAGGCGTGTAAATCGTTCAGGCTCTAAGCCTGAGGAGGCTTCACAGATAGTTTCAGGTCCATTTACGCTTAATCTTAAGAGCAGAACTGTTTTCAAAAACGGTGAGCAGATAGACCTTACACAAGTGGAGTATCAGATAATGGAGTATTTCTTCAAAAATCAGAATACTGCACTTGACCGTTCAAGTATACTCAATCACATATGGGGCGAGAGCTATTACGGCGACGATAAGATAGTGGACGTGAATATCAGAAGAATAAGAATGAAGATAGAGGACGAGCCTTCTAATCCTAAGTATATCCTTACTATATGGGGCTTTGGCTACAAGTGGGCAGGCGGCTCTAACTGAGCTGTGAAAACATGATGAACGGAGTTTTTATCAGTTGAGCGGAAAAAAAAGAAAAAGCGGCAGACTCAGTATCACACAGCACTGGCTGAGAAACAATCTCGGGGTGGTCGTGGGAATACTTGTGGTGCTTGAAATACTGCTTATCGTGGTGGTGAGGAATTATTACTACAGCTCCACAAGGCAGTATCTTACATCTAAAATGAAGATAGTCACCACGGCGGTAGTGAACGCTTCAGGTGACGAGCAGACTAACTATAATTCTCAGATACGCTCCCTTGTGGAAAGCTATGACGAGAAAGACAAGATAGAGCTTATGGCTATCAAGACCGACGGCGAGGTCGATGTTACATCATCAGGCTTCTCTCCCTCGGAGAATGACAACATGACCGATTATGAGGACGCAAAGAAGTCCGACACGGGAATAGGCACACAGATATATGAGCTGTCAACAGGGGAAAAGGTCATGGCGATAACGTCGGTCATATCCCCGAAGGGAAGCGAATATGAAGCACTGAGAATGTTGTCTTCCATGAAAAATATCGACCATCAGATCTTTATTATGTCTATGATAATCACGGCTATCGTTGTGGCTGTCATAATGCTCATGTTTTTCTCGGGAATGTTTTTTATCAAATCTATTGTTTTGCCTATAAGAAGCATAAACAGCATAACAAGGCGGTATGCTACGGGAGATTTCAGCGAACGTCTTGAAAAGAAACGAAATGACGAGCTTGGCGAGCTTTGCGACTCTATCAACTACATGGCGCAGGAGCTTTCTAATACAGAACAGATGAAGAATGAGTTCATATCTTCTGTATCTCATGAGCTGAGAACTCCGCTTACCGCTATAAGGGGCTGGACGGAAACTGTTACCAGTATGTATGAGGACAAGGAAACCTTCAAGAAGGGTATGAGGGTCATCACAAGTGAGACGGAGAGGCTTTCGCAAATGGTTGAGGAGCTTCTTGACTTTTCGAGGATACAGGACAACAGACTCACGCTTATTATGGATACTATAGATATTCTTGCGGAGCTTGGGGAAACTGTGCTTATCTATCAGGAGAGAGCCAAGGCGCTTGGTATAACACTCAATTACTACGAGCCGAAAATGCTGCCGTTTGTTTACGGCGACAAGAACAGGCTTCGTCAGGTATTCATAAATATTGTGGACAACGCTATCAAATACTCCAACAAGGGCGACACTGTATCGGTGGAGGCTTATGAGGAGGACAATGAGGTATGTATTTCCATTTCCGACACGGGTATGGGTATATCAAAGGAAGACCTGCCAAAAGTCAAGACGAAATTCTTTAAGGCGAACCATACAAGACGTGGTTCAGGAATAGGTCTTGCGGTGGCAGACGAGATCATTCAGCGGCATGGCGGTACGCTGGAGATAAACAGTGAGCAGGGAGTAGGTACAACAGTGATGATAACGCTCCCTTGTATCGAGCAGAAGAAAAAGCCTGACAATCAGGCGACTGTAGACGTGGAGCTTATTTCTTCTGAGCCTATCGAAAACAACGACAACGTGCAGTAGACGCACACACCGCCTTGAAAGGAAAGAAAATGAGCAGTAAAGCACAAAGCAAGGAAAAATTCAAGTCAAAGATCGGTGGACAGGCTGTTATTGAGGGCGTTATGATGCGTGGCATCCACAAGGCGGCTATGGCTTGCCGCCTGCCTGACGGCACCATAGACCTGGAGGAGTGGGCTATAAAGGGCGGAAAAGATACGCCTTGGTACAGGAAAACGCCTTTTGTGAGGGGCATTTTCAGCTTCCTTACTTCTCTTATAGACGGCTACAAGTGCCTTACAAGGTCGGCTGAGAAGCAGATGACGGAGGACGATGAGGAGGAGCAGTCCAAGTTTGAACAGTGGCTGGACGATAAGCTGGGGGACAAGCTCGGTCCTATCATCACGGCGATATCTATGGTGCTGGGTGTGGGTCTGGCGATATTGCTGTTTATGTATCTGCCGTCGGTGGTGTCTAAATTCATAAGCAAGTTCGTTCATCTGTCGGCTTTTGGAAAGAATCTTATCGAGGGAATACTGAAGATAGCTATTTTCATTGGCTACACGGCTTTGACTGCTCTTACTAAGGATATAAGGCGTACATATGAGTATCACGGTGCTGAACACAAGACTATCGCTTGCTATGAGCATGAAGAAGAGCTGACGGTTGAGAATGTGAAGAAATACACACGTTTTCACCCTCGATGCGGAACGAGCTTTATTTTCCTTGTGCTGTTCATAAGCATTTTTGTAAACACAATATTCAGAGTATCATGGGCAAGCATTTTTCTGAGAGTTGTTATAAAGATAGCGCTTCTGCCTATCGTTACGGGTATTGCTTACGAGCTTATAAGGCTTGCGGGAAGATATGACAATATTTTCACTAAGATAATCTCTGCACCGGGTCTGTGGATACAGAGGATAACTACAAGCGAGCCTGATGAAAGTCAGATAGAGTGTGCGATCGCAGCACTAAAGGCTTGCATACCTGAAAATAAGGAAGATGACAAATGGTAAAAAAGGAACTGTTCGATAAATGCGTGGGACTGCTTGAGGAGAGCGGTTTTGGCGAGAACGCTGCTTGCGAGGTCACATGGGTGTTTGAAGATGTGGCTGAGGGGGAGGATATCACCTCTGAGCAGGAAAAGCGTATAAGCGACATTGTCACACGCCGCTGTGAGGGCTATCCTTTGCAGTATCTCCTTGGACAGTGGGAGTTTTATGGTCTGCCTTTCAAGGTGGGCGAGGGCGTGCTGATACCACGTCAGGACACGGAAACTATTGTTGACACGGCTTTGAAGATGTTTGCAGGCAAGAAGGATATCACTGTTATAGACCTTTGTTCAGGCTCGGGGTGCATTGGTATCACCCTTGAAAGGAAGCTTGACTGCGGTCGGGCAGTGTGTGTGGAGAAGTCTGAAAAGGCGGCAGAGTATCTCCGTGAGAATATAAGTCTGAACGGCTCGGGGGCTGAGATAGTCATGGGCGACGTTACAGACGAAAAGCTTGTGGAGGATATGCCTGAGGCTGACCTTATAGTGTGCAATCCCCCTTATCTCACAACAGAGGACATGGACGCTTTACAGCGTGAGGTCACTTTTGAGCCTGCGGAAGCTCTTTTCGGCGGTGAGGACGGCTTGGACTTCTATCGTGAGATAGTTCGCAAATGGAAGAAAAAGCTTAAAAGCGGCGGCGTTATGCTCTTTGAGATCGGTATCGGTCAGGAGGACGAAGTAATGCGACTGATGATACAGCACGGCTTTAAGAACGTGAGATGCAGGAAAGACTTGTGCGGTGTTTACCGCTGTGTTTCGGGCATTTATGAGAAATAGTACGAAAATTTGTACAGATAGATAAATTACGGTTACTGTACAGACAAACGGACAGTTAGTGTGTTATGATATAGATACGGATAAAACACCGATAAGATAGGGAGGTCATATAAAATGGCGATAGACAAGAAGAAAAAAGAAGCCGTTAAGACGGTAGTAAAAATAACAGACGCAGAGGAAAAGAAAAAGGCTCTTGACACAGCGATAGCATATATTGAAAAGCAGTTCGGCAAGGGTGCGATCATGAAGCTTGGCGAGGCTAAGGCTATGGATATCGAGGCTATACCGACAGGCTCAATGACCCTTGATATGGCGCTTGGTATTGGAGGAGTGCCGAGAGGAAGAATTATTGAGATATACGGACCTGAGTCATCAGGTAAGACAACGGTCGCACTTCATGTTATCGCAGAAACGCAGAAAATGGGCGGCGAGGTAGCTTTTATCGACGTTGAGCATGCTCTTGACCCTGTTTATGCAGGTCAGCTTGGCGTTGATATCGACAATATGCTTGTTTCTCAGCCTGACAGTGGTGAGCAGGCTTTGGAGATAGCCGAGGCTCTGGCTCGTTCAGGTGCTATCGACTGTATCGTTATCGACTCGGTTGCGGCAATGGTAACAAAATCTGAGATAGACGGCGAAATGGGCGACACTCACGTTGGTCAGCTTGCAAGACTTATGTCTCAGGCTATGAGAAAGCTCACATCTGTTATCGCAAAGTCCAATACAACGGCTATATTTATCAATCAGGTCCGTGAGAAGATAGGCGTTATGTACGGAAATCCTGAAACTACTCCGGGCGGACGTGCTTTGAAGTTCTACGCTTCTGTAAGAATAGAGGTCAGACGTGGAGAGCAGATAAAGAACGGCTCTGAGGTCATTGGTAACAGAACAAAGTGCAAGGTGGTAAAGAACAAGGTAGCACCGCCGTTCAAGGAGTGCGAGTTCGATATCATGTACGGCAAGGGTATCTCCCGTGTGGGCGAGGTGCTTGATATGGCGGTCGATCTTGATGTGGTGAAGAAGGGCGGAGCTTGGTTCAGCTACAACGATATGAAGCTTGGTCAGGGACGTGACAACGCTAAGGAGTTCCTGCTTTGTGGGCGGTAACTGGTATTTCT
>OMGK01001666.1_pt1 | contig 11603 bp, 10 predicted proteins | sample 1645881 | NCBI WGS metagenome assembly OMGK01 (sample SAMN00849303, study PRJEB25192) | human gut metagenome
CTTTAGCTATTCAAAACCTTTCATTAACTTTGCAGCAATTTCAGTGGGCTTAATGCTCTGAAAGGACATATTTTAGTAAAGGGCGTTTAGCAAAGTTATCCTTCATTGGAATCTGGACAATTCTAACCGTATGGGTAATAAGCAGAAAACGTCCACGTCTATGATATTTATATCCTAGCTATAGGAATATCATATCATTAGGCGTGGACTTTGCTTATTATATACGGTGGGCAGTCCAGAGCCTCAATGAGATAATAAGTTAAAGTTTCCACGCCTTATTTTTATCCGCTTTTGTCTGGAAACTGGAAAGCATCATATTTGATAAATAATGAAAATATTTATTTGTGCTTTGACATTAGCTGCATTGGCATTAGATGGATATTCACAAGAATGGAAACCTATCATTACTTATCCTAATAAAAGTAATACTACAACTACTACTTCAAGCCGTACTAATACATGGAATACTAGTAATGATGTTACTGTCCGTAGAAAAAGTGTAACATACGACCCACAATATAATATGTGTGTTACATTAGAAATCACCAATAATAGCTCAAACAAAAAAGTAATTGCTGTCAAAGCTAGAATACATTATTCAAGTTCAGAATTGAAATCTGTTGATGCGGAAGATATTACAGCCAAAGTAATAGTAGAACCAGAAGAATCAAACTGGGCGTTCTTATACGGAAATCCCAAGCCTACCTATAAGTTTATGACGATGGGGAAAATCATTATTTATTTTTCGGATGGGACAATGCAAGAAATATCTTAATCAACATAATTAATAACTTAAATATCAAACAGAAATGAAAACTTTTAGATTAATTGGAATGGCTTTACTAGCCGTATGTGTGAGTTTTGCTTCTTGCAGTGATGATGATGAACCTAGTAAAAATGATGATGGTGTAATTACCAATCAAAAACAACTTATGCAAATTAAGATGGTAGATTCTGAAACTATTACTTGGGACTTTACTTATGATTCAAAAGGCAGACTGATTTCTATAAATCATGCCGAAAAATACAATGGAAGAACAGAGAGGGATATAACAAATTATATCTGGGGTAATAACACTATTATAGCAGAGGATGATAACAGTACAAGGACTTATACTCTGGATAATAATCTAGTGAAAAGTATCAATGATACAGATGATTATAGCGATTGGAGTAATGCAATATTTACCTATAATTCATCCAATCAGTTAATAGCAGTACAAAATACTTATACGGATGGAACTAGTGTAGATGCTTATACTTGGAATAATGGAAGAATTACTAAATTAACTTATACGGAAAATGGCAGCTATTATAGTGAAGAAGATGTTTACGAATATACTTATAGTGGAAAAACCTGCAAAGGCTACTTCCCTCTTTATAGTCCGTCTGATAATGATGACATTTTCTATGTGCATCCCGAATTGATTGGTTTGCGTTGTTCACAACTACCAGACCAAGTATATAGCAAGGATGATTACGACGAAGAAACTAGTAAATATTCTTATACATTTGATAAAGATGGATATGTTGAAAGCTGCACAGTGGTAAATACGGAAAAGAATCTATCAGATAATACAATTGATACATATACCACAGTTTTCACTTTCACATGGGAATAGTCTAGTGAAACTGTAACTAATGCAAAAAGCCAGCCTATCCAATTACGGATAAGTTGGCTTTTTCAGTTCTGAACACTTAATCATTAACATCTTTTCTTGGACTTCATTATAGGAACAAGTCCAATAGTAGAGAAATAGTTCCGCATTATCTCTCTGTTAGCAAAACTAATGGGTTTCTTTATTAATTTTTTCATAGCTATAAAATTTTAAGTTTCACATATACAACTATATTCAGAATTACAAAGAAATCAAAATGAGAATACACTCTATATCTCATAACATTCTGTATTTCTTTATTTTAAGCAAGGTACAACTTTGAAAAGTCAAATAAGGTGGACTTGCGCGTTCCCTGCGCTCCCACCAGCAGGGGCGAAACACTGTTGGCATAGCGCTTGTCCATCCCCCGCCAATGAGCCACCATGTTCAGAAACCAGCGATGGAACAATTCGGGCCAATGCGGATTGTCACAAGGTACGGTCTGCGCCAACGGACGGATGCGGTCGCGTCCGTCCCACTCCGGAAGGTTGAACAAAAAATCCTCCAGCGGATTATACACCGGCACACGATTGGAATACACATAGCGGCTGATATCCCTGTCCCACAGGGGGATACCTTCGGCCTGTGCATCCAGGGCGATGCTGTTCAGCGCACGCTTGTCCACCGGCTGAAAGCGGAAGCAGAAGGAATGCCGCTCGCGGAACTCCGCCTCTCCGGTCTGCACGTTAAAGCGAAATTCATAACGTCTTTTCATAAACTCGGCAATGAGGACCGACAATTGCTGCTCACGGCTCAAAGCGCATTTGCTTCCGAAATCCTGACGCCGGCTGTACACATTCCGCACCACCTGACGCACCAGTTCCAACGGTTTGCGTACAAAATGACGGAAACGCGCCCTGCTGACCACCGCTTCCTCCGGAATGCCCGACCGGAAACAGTTCAACGCCAGTTGCGAAAGAAGGGTATCCCAGCTATAGGAGGACTTTTCATCGGCCGGATCGGGCTTATCCAAATCAATGTAAGCCTGCCTCAAGGCCGCCTCGAACAGCATGGAGAGCGCATCTGCCGTTTCATAACTCCCCAAGGCACGTTCCAAAGGACGCTGGCCGGAGACAGCAGGTTCGGTATGCAAGGCCATTTCATCGGGCATCCCCATAGGCTGTGACAGGTAGAACTGCACGGAGTCCGGCCGGTAAAGCACATCGGGGTCATAGGAAAGGCGTGAATATTGTTCCAGGAAAGGTTCCTTGGGACGGATATCGAATGACAACTGGGGCTGGTAGCACTTCACCGCCATGATGTAGGCATGAGCATGAAACGCTTCCGCCTCCGCACGGGTAAGGGGCAGCGTATTGTCGGGTCGGGTGAAAGCCACCAGGATTTTCACCGAATGTCCGCTGGCGCCCATAAAGGCGCACCGCGTCTGCGGCAACTTCCATGCCTCCCGTTTCACCTGCTCCACTTCCGCCCTGCCCGCCAAGGGGCCTACGGTCAGTTCCACCAATCCGTTATAAGCCTTCATGCACTGTCCGCCCTCCGTCTTGCGGAACTCGGCGGCAGGCATCATCTTGGGCAGTTTGTCCGCCGCCTCGCAATGGTCGCCGGGGAGGACATGGCGCAACTGGCTTCTGAACATGGTGACGGGACAGGTTTTCACTTCCTCTTTCATTCTCTCTACCCATGCATCCAGTGTAAGAGTGCTCTGGGTTACATGGTTTCCGCCGTCGCGTACCTGGGTAATCTTTATCATTTATCGTGTATTTATTCGTTTTTTCCAATCTATAAAGATACGGATAAAATCGGGAAACAAAGCAATATACAGGAAGGTTTCTTTCAAAAAAAAGGACGCGAAGGGTACAGGAATTTCCGATAGGGAGGTGAAGCGGAAAGATATTGAAGGAATGCATTCGCGACAGGTATAATCCAGACCATTATATGCTATGATACAATGTATTGCACCATTTGGAACAATGAGTTTTTCTAATAGAAACCATTAATTCTAGCGCATGGTACAACCTGTCTTTACATATAGGAATAAATTGTTCCACTGATAGGAATAATTTGTTCCATTAGCATGAAACTATTTGTTCCACTGGACGGAACAAACTATTCCACTGGGTGAAACTACCCACATCATGCATGTAAAAAGAGGCTGTAGCATATGTGCAAGATTGACAAAAGTCTGTCACCGTATCCGTCACCATCGCAACACGTTGTAATTCAAGCGCATAAACTGCTGTGTGACAGATGTGACGGATGTGACAGTTTAGATTTCTCATAATACCAAATTTAAGGTTTATGCAAATACAACGGATATTTTCTCCCGAAACAAGAATATGCTATAAAAACATATGAAAAGCCGGACAAACATCTCTGTCGCCCGGCTTTTTTATTATCAAAACAATCAAAGAAGCATCAATTTGCCATTTCAGAAATAAACTTGATGCGGACCAACCGGATTTCATCCTCCGTATAGTCATCACCCAATTCATCCATCGCGTCATCTATTTTGTCTGTTGTAGACTCCTTGAAGTAATCATAAATATCGTTCAAATGGTCTTCATCCATAATTTCCTCCAGGAAGTAATCAATATTCAGCTTGGTTCCTGAATAAACAATAGCCTCCACTTCATCCAATAATTCACCGAACTCCAACCCCTTTGACACTGCAATGTCGTCCAAGGCTACCTTCCGGTCAATAGCCTGAATGATGGATACCTTCAGTTTGGATTTATTGGCCACCGTACGGACACGCAAATCCTCCGGACGCTCTATTTCATTTTCCTCACAATGCTTCTTTATCAATACACAGAACTCCTGGCCATAACGTTTTGCCTTTCCGGCACCTACGCCCGGAATATTCTGCAATTCTTCCAAAGTCACCGGATAAATGGTAGCCATCGCCTCCAAAGAAGGATCCTGGAAAATAACATACGGCGGCACATCCAGTTTCTTGGACAGCTTCTTACGCAAATCCTTCAACATAGAGTAAAGCACGGGGTCTACTGCACAAGAGGCACCTCCCCGAACCGGAGTTTCTTCTTCCTCCTCCTCAAAATCATTGTCTTCAACAATCTTGAAGGATTTCGGTTTTTTCAAGAATTTATGTCCTTCAGGGGTAACCTTCAACAGACCGTAATTCTCTACGTCTTTACTTAAATAACCCGCTATCAAAGCCTGACGAATGACAGCATTCCACATTTTTTCTTCTTCTCCCATGCCTGAACCGAATACTTCCAGTTCTTCATGTTTATGAGCAAGTACTTCTGACGTTTCCTTACCCAAAAGAATATCAATTATATAATCTGCTTTAAAGTTTTCTTTCACTGCTATGATTGCTTCAATCACAGCGCATAATGAATCCTGAGCCTCCACTTGCTTTTTAGGATTTAAACAGTTATCACAATTTCCACAATTCTCCTCTGTATATTCTTCCCCAAAATAATGTAACAATGATTTACGACGGCATATAGAAGACTCTGCGTATGCAGCTGTTTCCAACAGCAACTGTTTACCGATTTCCTGCTCTGCCACGGGCTTTCCCTGCATAAACTTCTCCAGCTTCTGCAAGTCCTTGTTGGAATAGAACGTAATACACTGACCTTCCCCTCCGTCACGACCGGCTCTCCCCGTTTCCTGATAATAACCTTCCAGACTTTTCGGAATATCATAATGTATCACAAAGCGCACATCGGGCTTATCAATTCCCATTCCAAAAGCGATGGTAGCTACAATCACATCTATATCCTCTTTCAGGAACCCGTCTTGATTGGCTGTGCGTGTAGCAGAATCCATTCCGGCATGATAAGCACGCGCATTGATTCCGTTAGCTTGAAGCACTTCGGCCAATTCTTCCACCTTCTTACGGCTCAAACAGTAGATAATACCTGATTTACCAGGATTAGCCTTGATAAACTTGATAATATCCCTGTCAATATTATTTGTCTTCGAGCGCACTTCATAATACAGGTTCGGGCGATTGAAAGAGGACTTGAACTCCTGCGCATCCTGCATACCCAGATTTTTTTGAATATCCATACGCACTTTCGGAGTTGCAGTAGCAGTAAGGGCAATCACCGGCGCCTTTCCTATTTCATTAATAATAGGACGGATGCGACGGTACTCCGGACGGAAGTCATGCCCCCATTCCGAAATACAGTGTGCTTCATCCACCGCATAAAATGAGATCTTCACTCCTTTCAGGAAATCTACATTCTCCTCCTTTGTCAAGGATTCGGGAGCTACGTAGAGCAATTTGGTTTTGCCGCTCAGGATATCCGATTTAACCTGGTCTATAGCCGATTTGTTCAATGACGAATTTATAAAGTGTGCTACTCCGTCTTCCTCACTGAAATTACGCATGGCATCCACCTGATTCTTCATCAATGCAATTAAAGGAGATATAACGATTGCTGTTCCATCCATGATAAGGGATGGCAACTGATAGCATAACGATTTACCACCGCCCGTAGGCATCAAAACAAATGTATCATTTCCGGCAAGCAGATTACGGATAATCGCTTCCTGATTACCTTTGAAAGTATCAAATCCAAAATACTTTTTTAATGCGTCCGTTAAATTTATATTCTCCGTCATTGTATCAATAGTTGTTCACGGTTTTCCCGATTTCTTGTTTTACATCTTTTGTTGCCTAACAAAGTTATAAACAAGTTCTCAAATTACACGAATATTTCGGGTAATATTTTTCAGAAGAATTGCATTTTTTCTTTCTCTCTCCCTTTATATCTTGATACTAAGCTGTTTGCATTCGCGAAATATTTGCCTTTCCCATCTGCTGTTTTGCAAAATCAAGTGTCACTTCGTACTTTTTCGCTTTCTGAGAGGGAATTTCAAACATAACGTCCATCATGATCGTTTCCACAATGGAACGTAATCCGCGTGCTCCTAACTTATACTCAATAGCTTTGTCTACAATATACTCGAATACTTCGGGTTGAAACTCCAGCTTGACCCCATCCATTTCAAATAATTTAACATACTGTTTGATAATGGAATTCTTCGGTTCCGTCAAGATATTGCGCAAAGCGGTTCTATCCAACGGATTCAGATAAGTCAAGATGGGCAGACGGCCTATGATTTCAGGAATCAGCCCGAATGATTTCAAATCCTGAGGGGCAATATATTGCATCAAGTTGCCGCGATCTATCTTCACCACGTCCTTTGCCGCGCTATAACCTACCACATGCGTATTCAAACGTTGCGCAATTTTGCGTTCAATACCATCAAATGCCCCACCACAAATAAACAGAATGTTTTTCGTATTGACCGGAATCATTTTCTGGTCGGGGTGTTTACGTCCTCCCTGAGGTGGTACATTCACGATAGATCCTTCCAGCAGTTTCAACAGACCTTGTTGTACACCTTCACCACTTACATCACGAGTAATGGAGGGGTTATCTCCTTTACGGGCAATCTTGTCAATCTCATCAATAAATACGATGCCTCTTTCAGCTTCCGCCACATTATAATCCGCTACTTGAAGCAGACGGGTTAAAAGACTCTCAATATCTTCACCCACATATCCGGCCTCTGTCAGCACGGTGGCGTCAACAATGGTAAACGGCACATGCAATAATTTGGCAATAGTGCGTGCCAGCAAGGTTTTTCCCGTTCCCGTACTACCTACCATAATGATATTGGACTTTTCAATCTCTATATCATCCTTATCCACTTTTTGGAGCAGACGCTTGTAATGATTGTAAACGGCAACGGAAAGATAGCGTTTGGCGTCATCCTGACCAATAATGTATTGGTCAAGAAATTCCTTGATTTCCTTTGGCTTCGGAAGTTCCTTCAAGTTCAACTCACCCGGTGCACCTTTTTTTTGATGCATGGCTTCCTGCATAATTTCATATGCCTGCTCCGAGCAACTGTCACAAATGCAGCCGTTCATTCCGGTTATCAGAAATCCGACTTCATTTTCCGAACGTCCGCAGAAACTACATTTCCTTCTACTGTTTCTAGGTGTTTTATTATCTTCCAATGTTTATTCCTTTAAATATCCAAGTTTCCTAATGCGTCTTTAAGAAAGAAGCCTGCATGAAATGATAGCGGAAACCTGGGTTGTTTTTAGTACTGTTATTCTTATCGAATGGAAATAAATACATTATAGAGCAGCCGGTTTGCGTGACAGCACCTCATCAATCATACCATATTCCTTAGCTTCCTGAGCTGTCATCCAGTAGTCACGGTCAGAGTCTGCCCATACTTTGTCAAAATCCGTATGAGAGTGGTCTGCAATAATGGTATACAGTTCTTTCTTCAACTTTTGGATTTCACGGGCCGTGATCTCAATATCCGAAGCTTGTCCTTGCGCGCCTCCCATCGGCTGATGAATCATCACACGTGAATGAGTCAACGCAGAACGTTTACCTTCTGTTCCCGCAACCAACAGCACGGCTGCCATCGAAGCGGCCATACCTGTACAGATCGTGGCAACATCACTATTAATGAACTGCATGGTATCATAAATACCTAATCCGGCGTAAACAGATCCTCCGGGAGAATTGATATAAATAGATATATCTTTACCAGACTCTACTGAGTCCAAATATAAAAGCTGCGCCTGGAGTGTATTGGCTGTATAATCATCAATCTGTGTACCCAGAAAAATAATTCTGTCCATCATCAGTCGGGAAAACACATCCAACTGAGTCACATTCAACTGACGCTCCTCCAAAATGTAAGGATTCAGATATCCTTGCGACTTGATGACATCATCCAGCACCATACTGTTCATCCCCAAATGCTTGGTAGCAAATTTTCTAAAATCATCCATAATCTAATGGTTTAGTTATTAGTAACAAAAAAGGGTTTTCAACCTCTATTTTTCAAACAAACAAAAGTACAAAAAAATACGGTTAACGTATCCAATACTCTTATCTATAACGAAAATTTATGGTCAAAAAACCCTTTTTTAGAAAGTTTTAGCAATCACTTACTTCGACTTACTAAGTTATTATTCAAACATTTTGTTGAATTCTTCCATAGAAACCGTTTTGTGGTTTAAAGTAGCCTTAGCTTTCAATGCGGCAGAAAGTTTGCTTTCAGCTGCACGGTTTACCAAACCTTCTACAGATTCCTGCTTCTTCAACATTTCTTTTGCATAGTTCTCTAGAACTTCTTCAGGGATATTCAACATTCCGTATTGAGCAAACTGAATGCGAGTTGCTTCCTTGGCCATATTCATCACATCGGCTTGTTCCACTTTAATCTCATTATTCTTGAGCAATTGCTCTTTAATCAGATGCCAAGTCAGTTCTTCAATACTCTTGTCATAGTTTTCAGCGACAAAAGCTTCACCCTTCTCTTCATTATTCAGCAACATGATACGCTTCAGTAATGCATCGGGGAATTCCAACTTACCAATCTTATTAACCAAATATTCACGAACATCGATCAAGAATTTATAATCGCTATCTGATTCGAACTGCTTTGCAATTCCTTCTTTGATCTTAGCGCGGAATTCTTCCTCACTGCTTACAGTGCCTTCGCCAAATACATTGTCGAACAATTCCTGGTTCAACTCAGCGGGAACCATACGGGTGATCTCTTCCACCTGGAAGCTGAAGTTACCTTTCACACCGGCAACTTCCTCTTTCTTTATCTTCAATAAAGAAGAAAGTTCAGCTTCATTATTATCAAATGCTACAGCAGGATTAAATACCAGCACATCATTTACTTTAGCACCGTTAAATATAGCCTTTTGCTCATCATTCTTCATATAAGCCGGCATCATTACCGCACCTTCTACCTGAATACCGCCTTCTTTAGTATTTCCATTTTCATCCAATTCAGCCAACAGACCTTTAATCATGTCTTTGTCTTCATACTGCTCTACCTTATCATATTTTGCAGCACGCTGAGTATACATTTTAACCTGCTGTTCTATCAGTTCGTCTGAAACTTCGATAGTATAGTAATCCACTGTATCCGCAGCTGAGATTTCAGCTGTAAATTCAGGAGCCAAAGCGATGTCGAACACAAATTCAAAATCTTCTTGCGTATCGAAATCGATAGGTTTCATCTTTTCTTCATTAGGCAACGGCATACCCAACATATTCACTTTGTTGTCGCGGATATATTCGTTTACCTTTTCCTGCATCATTTTATCAACCTCTTCTACAAGGACAGACTTGCCAAATTGTTTTTTAATCAAACTCATAGGCACCATACCCGGACGGAATCCCGGAATATTAGCTTTCTGACGGTAAGTCTTCAGTGTCTTTTCTACTCTTGCCTGATAATCAGCTTTTTCCAGTTTTAAAGTAAGCAATGCACTCACTTTGTCAACGTTTTGCAATGAAATATTCATTCTGAACTTTATTTATTTAATTATTACTTCTTTCTGTTTTTCACCAAAGAGGTTGCAAAATTAGTGTTTAATCTTTCAATAACCAAATACACAGACTAAAAAATACTAATTGACAGCAGAAAGTATCCATTTAAAATGACTGACTAAGAAACCGATTCAAAAAAAAGAAAAAAAAGTTGTTTTTCTTCTTGCAAATTCAAAATTTATGCGTTCCTTTGTGCCCGACTGGTGATACTAATATAGCTAGTGATTTTTATTACAAGGTTTTACTTTTGTACGAATAGCACTTACGTAAACTCTCTGTCGTTCGAATCCCCTACTTCATTAATAATCACCACTCAGAGAGTATTTTTTATTTTAATTATTTTTATTTTTTCACTATGAACATGTATGTTGGAAACCTTAACTACCGTGTTAAGGAAGGAGATTTGGAACAAGCAATGGCGGCTTATGGAGTTGTTACTTCTGTAAAAGTTATCAAAGACCGCGAAACAGGTAAATCTAAAGGATTTGCATTTGTTGAAATGGAAAATGACGCAGAAGCAGCCCAGGCCATGAATGAACTGAACGGTTCGGAATTCATGGGACGCCAATTGGTAATCAAGGAAGCAAGACCTAGAGACTAATTACTTATCTGATACAATCAATCAAAAAAAGCTCTGAGCAAATTCAGAGCTTTTTTTATATCCCACATCTCCGGTTTTATACATTTTTTCCCTGCCTGTCCTTTTCCGCCAATTGAAAATCCTTACGGCGAAGCACAAAATTAGTGCCTAGATATTTCTCACGGACAACAGGATTTTCCGCTAGTTCTTCAGGGGTTCCCTGAAACAGAATTTTTCCTTCAAACAACAGATACGCACGGTCGGTCAAGCGCAACGTTTCCAATGCATTATGGTCGGTAATTAAAATACCGATATTTTTATCTTTCAATTTCCATACAATATGCTGGATATCCTCTACGGCAATAGGATCTACTCCTGCAAACGGTTCATCCAACATAATGAACTTAGGGTCGATAGCCAGACAACGCGCAATCTCCGTACGACGACGCTCGCCTCCTGAAAGCTGGTCTCCCAAATTCTTACGTACTTTCTGCAAACGGAACTCGGCAATCAAGCTTTCCAGTTTGTCCTTTTGATATTCCGGAGTAGTATTAGTCAACTCCAGCACAGAGGCAATATTATCCTCCACGCTCATCTTACGAAAAACTGAAGCCTCCTGTGCTAAATATCCAATGCCATTCTGAGCACGCTTATATACAGGATAACTGGTAATATCCAAGTCATTTAGGAATATATGCCCCTCATTCGGCACGATAAGTCCCGTAGTCATATAAAACGAAGTAGTCTTACCGGCACCATTCGGTCCCAACAACCCTACAATCTCTCCCTGCTTCACATCAAAAGAAACATGACTTACTACCGTACGCTTGCCGTATTTCTTCACCAGATTTTCTGTACGAAGTATCATACGGTTGTCATCGGTCACTGTATTTTGTTGTTCTATTTCCTGCTCTGACATATCCATGTATTTTGCGACAAAAATACTAAAAAAGTTTAGGAAACGCATAACAGAACAGAAAATCAGAACTTCTTTTGCATTTATATAGACAAAAAAGGCTACTTTTGCAGGAAATTGTGAAAACT
>OMGK01001682.1_pt1 | contig 11530 bp, 7 predicted proteins | sample 1645881 | NCBI WGS metagenome assembly OMGK01 (sample SAMN00849303, study PRJEB25192) | human gut metagenome
ACCTGGCTGTTGCCGGTACTAAAGACGCTATTTTGATGGTTGAGGCCGGTGCGAAAGAAGTTTCTGAAGAAACAATGCTTGACGCTATCTGGTTTGCCCACGGCGTTATTAAAGAGCTGGTAGCCTTCCAGGAAAAAATCATGGCTGAAGTCGGTAAAACTAAAATGGAAGTTCCTGTTTATGAACCTCCTGCTGAAATCGCTGCCGAGATCGAAGCCTATGGCGCAGATAAACTGAAAGAAGCTTTGATGGATGCTAATAAATTAGAGCGTGAAGAAAACGTTGCTAAGGTAAAAGCTGAAATCGCAGAAGTTTTCATTGAAAAATATCCTGATAATGCAAAAGACGTAGCTTACATCACGCAAAAGCTGGTGAAAAAGATCGTTCGTCGTACTATTTCCGTTGATAAGATCCGTCCTGACGGACGTCAGCTGGATGAAGTACGTCCTGTTACCTGCGAAGTAGGCCTGCTTGCACGTCCGCATGGCAGTGCGCTCTTTACCCGCGGCCAAACTCAGATCCTCAACGTTCTGGCACTCGCTCCGCTGCGTGAAGCACAGATCCTTGACGGTTTGGGAGTAGAAGATACTAAACGTTATATCCATCATTATAATTTCCCGCCGTACAGCGTTGGTGAAACCAAACCCATGCGCAGTCCCGGACGTCGTGAGATCGGTCACGGCGCTTTGGCAGAACGTGCTTTACTGCCGGTCATTCCTTCCGAAGACGAATTCCCGTATGCTATCCGTCTGGTTTCCGAAACTCTGGAATCTAACGGTTCTTCCTCTATGGGCAGCGTCTGCGCCAGCACCCTGTCTTTGATGGATGCAGGCGTACCTATTAAAGCACCTGTAGCAGGCGTAGCCATGGGTCTGGTCAAGGACGGCGAATATTTCACTATCCTCACCGATATCCAGGGTCTGGAAGATGCTTTGGGCGATATGGACTTTAAAGTTGCCGGTACTGATAAAGGTATCACTGCAATCCAGATGGATATCAAAATCGACGGTATCAATAAAGATATCTTCACCCAGGCTTTGGCACAGGCTAAACGCGGCCGCGATCATATCATGGGTATCATGATGGAATGCATTTCCGAACCGCGCAAAGAGCTGTCTCAATATGCTCCGAAAATCACTACGATCAGCGTAGATCCTGAAAAAATCAGCAAAGTAATCGGCCCCGGCGGCAAAATGATCAAAAAGATCGTTGAAGAAACCGGTGCTAAAATCGATATCGACGACAGCGGTAAGGTTTTCATCGCTGCAGTAAACAGCGAGTCTGCTGCTAAAGCTATTGATATGATCCACGGTATCGTTGCTGATGCTGAAGTTGGCAAAGTTTATACCGGTAAAGTTACCCGCCTTATGAATTTCGGCGCTTTTGTCGAGATCCTGCCGGGTAAAGAGGGTCTGGTCCATATTTCCCAACTTTCTACCGAACGTGTAGGCAAGGTTGAAGATGTGGTTTCTGTTGGCGATGAAATCGTTGTCAAAGTAACCGAGATCGACCAAAAAGGCCGCATCAACCTTTCCCGCAAAGCTGTTTTGGCTAACGGTTTGGAAAAATAAGCAAGAAATTTAAGATCCCGCTGATTCCTTCGGCGGGATTTTTTATAAGCGAGGTGTACTATGAAAGTAAGAGGCTTTGAAAAAATCACTAAATATGCTGCGGTCGAGTTTCCGATGCCGGAGCGTAAAACACAGAAATCTGCAGGCTATGATATCTGTCTGCCGGAAGATATAGAACTGCTGCCAGGAAAATTGCAGCTGGTACCGACTGGTATCAAGGCCTATATGCAGGATGACGAATATTTAGGAGTGCATATCCGTTCCAGCATCGCCGTAAAAAAGCATATTTCTCTTGTTAATAATCAGGGCATCATTGATGCCGATTATTATAATAATGCAGATAACGAGGGCCATATCATGCTGGCGTTGCTTAATATGGGGACTGAACCTGTAGCGCTTGCCAAAAATGAGCGTGTGGCCCAAGGCATCTTTTATAAATATCTTGTAGCAGACGGAGATGCAGATATTGACAAAGCTGTTCGCGGTGGCGGTTTTGGCAGTACTACCAAAGCCTAAACGGGTAAAGTAGGACAGCTATAGTTTAATTTAACTTTAGAAAAAACACAGACCAAATGGTCTGTGTTTTTTTGTGTTTAAGATAACCTTCACTTCATCTTAAAAAAACAATCATTATTAAAGTTCCCTGGTGTTTTGCAGCAGGGCCTTACTCAGCTCGTTCAAACAATCGGTAAGTTTATCCAGCCGCTGTTCCATTCGCAGCAGCAAATACCAGCTCAGCACCATGGGAAAACCAAAGTTGCCCACGGCGCTGAAAATTTCTTTGGTATCCATAAACCTTAAGCCAGTACCGAAACAGTAACAGTTTTGATGCGTGCTTCCACAAACTCGACCAGGGCTTCGCCGCCACTGGTCAGTACGTTGGCTTCAATGATTTTGGCAGCGGCAGCCTGAGCGTCGGCTAGGGTTACGTCTGCACGGGGGTCGGCGATACTTAAAGTTTTTTTAGTACCGTCGCTTTTATTAAAAACCAGTTCCAAAGTTTTTTCCATGTGTGTTCTCTCCTTTAAAATTTTAATATAAGTTCATTATTCACCAGCGTTTTCAAGAGCAGCCTTTTCAGTAACGTAAACATTTACAATCTCGTGCTTCATCAGGTCGCCAACAGCTTCGGCAACTGTGTAGCACTTGTCGGCTTCTGCTTCCAAACGCACACTGCCCAGGGAAGCGCTTTTAGTCTGCATGGCGCCAATAGCGTTCACGCCGTTTTCAACTTCCAAAGAAAGCTTGTAAGAAGTAGGGTTTTTACTTACGGTCATATTCTCATCTCCTTTACTGTAAATTTTAGTAATACTAAAAATCAGGCACTGGTGGTTGGCGCGCTTGGTGCAGCTGCCCATAATACCATAAGCCTTTGCCCCGCAGCACAAAACCACCGGGCTTCATTAGCCCATCGCCGGGTAGATCGCGCAAATACCACAAATCCCAGCGTGTCTCGGTATCGCCGCTAAAAGGACCGTAGCCGTCAATAAAAGCGGCCTCACAGTGAGTAAGCACCGTATCCTCATTCAAAGGTAAAGCCAAAGCATCCACAAGCACCGCTATAACGCGCCCCAGGCTGTCAAGCTGCTGCGGCGTAGGTGCAAATAAACCCAGCCAGACATCATAACCATTGTTGGCCTGCGCATTAAACCCGCAGCACAAGGTAATGCCAATACTGCCAGTGTTACGCTGCCAGGTATGGGGCTTATAGTCTGTCAAAGCACAGCAAGTACGGTAAACATTACCATCGGCGTCAATATTAAGGTGGTAATCGTCATAAAACTCACCATAGCGCCCTGCAGTCCAGTGCAGGTATAAGCGGCAAATACGGTTACGGGCCAGTGCCGCCAGCTCTTGCAGTTCGCTTAAGCTGACAACGTCAGGTTCTAAAATACGCATTTCAAGTTCCTCCTTTCTTAAAATTGGTAAGGCACTGTTTTAGGCCTCTCACTATATATATCTTCACCAAAAGCGCTAAATATGACCAAATTACAAAAATAAAAACAAAAAACTTGTTTTGTAATGTAAAAAACACCCCCAAACCCGGATGATGCTCCAGATTTAAGGGCATTGTGAAAACTACATAAGATAATGCTGCTGCTGCATCGACATACCAGCAGCAGGCAGCAAAAGTCAAATAAAGAATACCCATCTTAAATGATGGGTATTTTTATACTTCCAGACACTAACCTCTGGTGTAGCAGATGGTTTTATTTTGTATTAATTAAAAGATAGATAGTTATTGTTATAAAAATGAATGTTCAATATAAGGTGCAGATATAGTATAGGAATTATATTTCATTGAATTTGGTTGTTTTTTATAAAATACAAAACTAAATAATCATAAAAATGATAGATAAAGAATATTAGAGCCATTAATTTTAATTTAGAGACATTTAAGAAGACAGAATGTTAAAAATAACAAATTTGAAATTAAAATTATAGAATGGTATAATTAAATAATCTGTAAACAAATAAAATAACAAAAAGAAATGTCTGTTTGTTTTTAAAGAGGGTTGTTTTGCTATTGGAGTAAATAAAAAACTAAGGGGGATTAGTAAAATGAAAAAGAGGGTGCTAAAAAGCAGGGGGCTGCGTACATTGCTGATGCTATCTTGTGTATATGCAGGGGAGGCCGTACAATTACCGTTTACGGCATCAGCAGCAGTTGTGCCAAGTGTAGATCAGACAATAACTTTAACAGATACACCAGGTATACTGAACGATATTGATAGAACGCATACTGGTGATAAACAAATAGTTTATATAGTGGATGCAGATGGTACGAGCGGCAGAGAGTTGAATTTTGCCGGCGATAAAACCTTTATACATAACAAAGGCAGCAACAGTAATCAGAATACAGCTATAACTGCTTTTGATGGTGCTGTAGTACATTTTAAGGCTGATGGTACGGAACTGTATGCCACCAGTAACAACAGCAATACCAGTATTGTTGCTGTTGTTAATACTGCAGGCGATAATCACGGCAGTACAATCAACTTTAACAGTGCGAACGCTACAGTTAAAGCGGAAGGTGTAAAAACAGCGACCGGTGTTTATACCGACCGGAAGAGTAGTACTAACTTTTTAGCAAATACGAATAGTACGCTGCATGCCAAATCACAAAATAATGACGCTTATGCTTTACTTAATGGTGGCGCGACCAATATCAGCGGGGCAGTTAATTTGCATGCCAATACTGCAGGTGGCGACGCTATGGGGCTTGTCAGCCATTATGAAGCGTCGGGGTTTGAGTTTGGCAGGGACAATTCTGGTAAAATAACTGCTGCGCCTGATAGCGCGCTTAAGATCAATGCTGAAGCAACAAGTGGCAGAGCTGTTGGCATCATGGCTAATGCCGGCGGTGATATTACCGTTAACGGTGATTTGACTGTTAATGCAAAAGCCGATGGTAATGCTTATGGTGTTTGGGCTCAAAAAAGCAATGATTCTGTGTGGATGGCAGATACGAGAAGCCGGGCAAACCTAAACGGCAATACTGCTATCAGGATAGACCGCAGTGCTAATGACAGTGATTTTAAGCTGGTGCGGGCATTGCACGCTTCCAAAGGCGGGTTTATAAAAGTCAATGCAGAAGGAAATCAAAACCTGGTGCAGATAGACGGGGATCTGTACGCCGACGGTAAAGGGTATACCGATAACAGTAACCTGTCACTTGAAATATCTATAAACGACTGGAATGAAGTGGAAATCGAGATCGAGCTGCGCAGTGCTGAGGCTGGTATCGCACCAATGGGAGGCTCTGTGCCGACTGATGGCAGTTCCTATATTGATTTTGTAATGGATAAAGAAGGTTCCTATCTGCATGGCGCTGCCAATGGTAATGTCTATATCACGTCTGCTGCCGGAACAGAGTGGCAGGTTACCAGCGACAGTGATTTCCGCGAACTGTATGCTAACGGCGGACGTATCGACTTGTCGCACCAGGATCATTATTATAAAGATACCAACCCGTATCAGAAAATGTCTATCGAAACTTTACATGGCAACAACAGCGATTTTCTTATCAATACAGATATACTGAACGATAACGGTGTTACAGTAGTCAAAGATGGTACCGAGATCTATCATGGCGGCAGCTTGAGCGGAAATGTTTATACCTATGCCAATGGCAGTAAAACTGTAAATTTGAATACGCCGGTAAGCTATACACGTTATGGTGACTTCATCCATGCCGAGAACAGCAACGGACCGATGACTCATAATATCTATGTAGACGATGATGCCTTTAAAAATGAGGCGCAGGTAGAGGGGAAATATCTTAAATTTGCCCGTGCAACAGATGATGTGACGTTTAAACCCGGTGCTACCCAAGTATCACAATTGTATTCATACAAGCCTGTTGTTTTGCAGACTGCTCAGGAAGATACGGATGCTGACAGTAAACTGGTCGATCAAAATGATTTTGATAATCTACAATGGGTAAACTCTAATAACCGTGACTGGTGGATAACAGGCTATGATAAAATAATCACTGACGACTCGAAGGTGCCGGCAGCCGCTTTAGCAGCTGCTTTTGCCGGTTGGCGCTATTGGAATGAAAACGACACTCTGCTAAAACGTATGGGCGAGCTGCGCTACGCTAACGATGACGGCGGGGCCTGGACTCGTGTAAGCCGCAGTAAACATACACGCGGCGGAGATTATGGGTTTACCAATCATATGACTTCGATACAGATTGGCTATGACCAGCGGCAGGCTGCTGAAAATGGTGTCTGGCGGCGGGGTATTGCCCTAAGCCGCGACGAAGGTAAAAGCTCGTACAACAAAGGCAAGGGCGAAAACACTAATACCAGCCTGGCACTGTATGGCACCTGGTTGGGCGACAAGGGGCACTACCTTGACCTTGTGCTAAAAGGAAGCCGTTTGCGTAATGAACATGAAACCTATGGTAAATATGCTGACAGCGGCACCGGCAAAAACTGGGCCGCCAGTATCAGTGCTGAATATGGCCGTAAACAGGCACTAAATAATGCAAACTGGTACATCGAACCGCAGGCGCAACTTACCTATGGACATTTATGGGGAGATTCTTATACAACCAAAAATGGTTTTGAAGTTACAACAGATGCCATGAATTCTTTGGTAGGGCGTTTAGGCTTTGTTTTGAGCCGCGAAGTAAAAAAAGACACCCAGAAAGCTTTCCGCTATTATGCTAAGGCTTCATTATTGCACGAATTTTGCGGCGACGATCAGATTACTTTACGTGATCGCAGCAATGATGACCGTTTATCATTTCGTGATAGTCAGGGTGGTACCTGGTATGAAGTTGGTATTGGGGCTAATATGCTGTTGAATAAAAACACTCATTTTTATGTGGATATTGAAAAAAGTTTTGGAGGCGAGGTAAAAACCCCTTATCGTGTTGAAGGAGGAATACGTTGGGAGTTTTAGGTAACCCTTTGTCTTGAGGAAAGCCTTTCTCTGTACTTTAGCAGCAGTTATGATTTAATTTGGTAAAGACTTAAAAATTAATAGGGGTATCTTTCATAGTTATTCTAAACACTAAACCAGCGGACTTAATTGACTGCTGGTTTTTTTTATGCCTTTTTAGAAGCTGTGGTAGCAGTAATTTATATTTGCTGGCAGCTGGTTTAACAGGGGCTTGTGGGGACTCGCTGGCTAAATACGTTTTGTGGCTGTCTTTTGTTATCGTGCCAATGGACGTACAAAACACTGGCAAAAAGCGCAGACGCCGACAGTTTTAAAGCCACTGGCGTAATGCGCCCCAAGACTCGAAGACGTTTTACACAAATAAAAGTAAGTGTCTTGCGGGGGGGTACAAACGTGCTATAATGATTAAAATATCGCTTATATAAATAAATTTCAACTAAGAGTTCGCAAAAGATAAATCTACAGATTGAAAACAATAACTAAAGCTTGTTTTACAGGCTGTATCAAAATAAAAATCTTAATGCAGGAGGCTGAGGAAAAATGAAAAACAGGTGGAGATTGGGCAAGGCAATTACCCACACATTATTGGCAACGACGTTTGTATATCAGGGAGGGATGTCTGTTGCGGGAGCGGCGCAGGTCACTGAAATAACAGGCAATGCCAGCGGCGGTGCTATCAGCGGCAATAATATAACGTATAGCAATACCAGTCTGTTTGGCTATAAGCATGATGATAGTACAGCTGCGACAGACGGTGCGGTAACGCTGACTAATGCCGATATTTTTATTAGCAGCGGCACGACCGGGCTCAAAGGTGTTTATGGCGGTTATTCGGCAGGCGGTGCGGCTACGGGCAACAGCGTTTTTGTGACCGGCTATAAGCATTCAAGCGCTCCTTTTGGTAACAGTGTTATTTGTGGCGGCTACGCAGGCAGCGGAGCTGCCGATGGTAATAAGATAACCTTTACAAACAGTAAAAGCAGCGGCGTGTTATACGGCGGCTGGGCCGAGGCCGGCGATGCTAAAAACAGTGTCGTTACTATAACAGGCAGTACTATTACCTCTAACGTGGTCGGTGGGCATACCAACGCCGGTACTGCCGATAATAATGAAGTAAAAATTACAGACAGTGAAATAAGTTATGTAGTAGTTGGCGGTGAAATTTTTACAGATGGTTCTAATGCCAGCGGCGCGGCGACCAACAACAAGGTCACGCTAATAAATTCCAGCGCTAATATCGTGTACGGCGGACGTGTGGGCGGTACTTGGGGCATTGCTACCGGTGATACCAGCGCTAATGGTATCGGCGACGCTACAGGCAACACTCTTACTATCGAAAGCCTTAAAAGCGGTAGCACCATCAATTTGGAACAAATTTTCGGCGGTGTAGTGACAGGCCAGGGCAATGCCAACAGTAACAAAGTTGTATTGGGTAAAACAGGCGCTGGGGCAGTGACTATGGATAAGGTTAACACGCTGTATGGCGGCGGCAGTCAAAACGGAGGCGGCGTCAGGGGAGGCGATGCCAATGGTAATGAGATAGCAATAAGATCTAACGTCACGCTGAGAACTGGTACCGGCAGCAGTAACGGCACCAGAATCTACGGCGGTTATGCGTATGCCGGGGCGGCCAATGACAATGAAGTAACCATCAGCGGCGGGCACGTTGCGGATATGGTCATAGGAGGTTCTTCCTCAACAGGAGCCTTTGGATCGGGTACAGCTAATGGCAACAAGGTAAGGGTCACCGGCGGCAGCAGTATCGGTGGTGCTGTTTATGGCGGCTTTATAGGTATGGGCAGCGCCAGTATTAACAATATTATTATTGAAGGTGGTACGATTGGCGGCGATATCTACGGCGGGTATTCCGGTTACGGCGATGCAATTAATAACAGCATTACGATCAGCGGTACAGTAGATTTGTCTAACAGGACCATATATGGCGGCGGCTCTGTCAGTGGCAACGTTAAAACAGGTAATACTGTCAGTTTCAAAAATACCGGCGGCAGCGTCAAAGCCATCAAAAACATCGATGTTTTAGGAGTATCGGCTCTGGCCAATAACGGCAATGCCCTAACCATTACTAACGGTGCTATAGGTGATCTGGCAGATACTACTGTCAAGCTGGTGGCCTCCGACAGCGGCTTACAGGTAGGCCAGCAGATAACCCTGGTGCAGGCCAACAGCGGCGTTATAACCAATACGACCAGCTTAGACCAGGCAACGCTGAAGAAAAACAGTAATGCTTTCATCAGCTATGACTTTGAAGAGGTGGCAGGCTTAAATGATGCGATAGCAGTTATCGTAACCGGCAAAGAGGCCGATACGGCCAACGCCAGAGCACTGGCTGAAAGCCGCGCCGCCGGTGTGGCACTGCTCAATCAAAGCAGCGACCTGCTGATAGACCAGGGTTTTGGGGCGGTTAAATTCAATGGCGAAGGCGTTGTAAAAGACACCTATGGCTTTGCCACCACGGGTGGCAGCAGCATTCGTTACAATACAGGCTCCTTTGTTAAAGCCAACGGTTTTAGCCTTATTGCCGGACTGGCGCAAAAGACAACAGTGGATAACGGCGTTTGGCACCTGGGAGCATTTTTTGAAAACGGCCATTCCAACTACAGCACCCATAATGACGGAGTTGACGGAGCTGTACGTGGTGACGGTGACGCTACTTACAACGGCGGCGGCATATTAGCACGTTTTGATTCGGCCGGCGGTATGTATGGTGAAGCCAGTATGCGTGCAGGCAGCATCAAGAACAAATTCGGCGGTTTTGCTTATAACGGAGGAACAGGCAGTTACGAAGACCGCAGCACTTATTACGGAGCATATTTAGGCCTGGGGCAGCAGCGGCAGCTCAGCAAAAATACAAGCCTGGATATTTATGGAAAATACTTTTACACACATCAGCAGGGTTCGGATTTTGAAGTTTTGGGCGAACAGGTGACTACGGCAGCTGTAAAAAGCAGCAGGATGCAGCTTGGAGGCAGGCTGACAAAACAGGTAACTGCAGAAGTGAGTTATTACGGCGGCGTTGCCTGGGAGTATGAGTTTGACGGCGCGGCGGATATGGCGGTGGCAGGAGCTGATTTAGCGGCGCCGTCACTTAAGGGCAGCAGTGGGATAGTAGAAATGGGTATACGCCTGAAGCCTTCTAAAACTGGTAAGATAACGCTGGATTTAGGAGCGCAGGGTCATTTTGGCAAACGGAGAGGGTTTAGCGGCGGCCTGCAGATAAACTATAGTTTTTAAAAAGTTTTACTCAAACAAGCCGCAGTGGCTTACGGGGTGGCACAAACGTACTATAACGATAGTCGATATTGCTTATGTAAAAAATTTTGCTTCTATTTTCAAAAAATAATAAAGTTTTATTTCAAAACCATTGGATAAAGTCGATATTATTCTTAAAAGTCAGGAAGTGAAAAAGTGTACGATGAAAAAAGTTTACAGGGCATCGGCAACAAAATTAAGCTGCTGCGCACGCTGCATAAGATCAGTCAGCAGGAACTGTCTCAGCGGCTGGGTGTCAGCCAGACACATTTATGCAATATCGAAAACGGGCGGGTAGCTGTAAACCTGCGGCTGCTGATGCGGGCAGCCAATTTGTTTAAGTGTAAGCTGGATGACATCATCAGCGGTACTTTTCCAAACGAAGAGGAAAGGGCTGCAGAAGCTGCTGCAGGAAGCTACAGTTCCGAAGAAGTACGCCTGCTTTTAAAAATGCTGCAGGTAAGTAAAAGCAAATAACCAAGTATATACTGGCAGTTACTGCGGCAATGATGGTGACGCTGCACGTTGCTTTACCTTACGAGCTGCGCAGGCAGGTAACTCTGAAATGATATGCAAAGCGGCGTTGTTATTTTGACCGCTAAGGAAACAGAATATAGTAACTGCAATAATAAAACAAGCCATGCCTTTATGCTCATGTACGGTAAGGAAGCAAGCAACCGAAAACAAGAGATAGACCGCCAGCACTACACTATTCCGAACCAAAGACCAAAAGATAAGCATTGTGGGAAAATCTAAACTTTTGGATTTTCCTACAATGCCGACTACGGCGGAATCCTTCCCACTCCTTATATCTTTATTTCCGTATACATTGAATTTGTATTTAGTAAATGCTATAATGTCCCTATTCAAATTATAAATGTGTTGAATTAGTTACATGTACATATTTTTTGTGCCGCATAAATACCCTGTTGAGGTTGTCGTTCTTTGTCCAGATGTGGAAACAATAAAAGGAAGGGAACGATACAGGGAGAAAACAGGCTATTCCGGCTTTACGGTTGAAACCTTATACGATACATTTATGCAGACAACACCACGGATCGGCTTTTGGCTGGACAATTCCAACCAAACACCACAGCAGACAGCAGAAACCATTCTGAACGCCAGAAAGTCGGTATGATTGTTACATATAAGGGGAAGAAAAATTTCTTTTAGGTACTTTCTTTCCTAAAACTAATGTGATATAATAGCATCATTCCAAAAAAGGAGTAAAAAATATGCGGCAAGGTATTCTTAAATAAAACTATAATCAAATA
>OMGK01001706.1_pt1 | contig 11361 bp, 8 predicted proteins | sample 1645881 | NCBI WGS metagenome assembly OMGK01 (sample SAMN00849303, study PRJEB25192) | human gut metagenome
GGTGCAGATGTTCTGGTGCGGGCAGGCGCTGGCGGCAAGGGGCCTTGCGCAGGAGAGCACAAATGTGTATAACGAGCTGGTCCGGAACGACCTGCCCGCCGCTCGCAAAGCCGTGAGCCGCATCGTGGGCCGCGACACCCAGAACCTGACCGCAGAGGGTGTGACCAAAGCTGCGGTGGAAACGGTGGCCGAAAATGCCAGCGACGGTGTCATTGCGCCGCTGCTGTATATGCTCATCGGCGGGGCACCGCTGGCGCTGACCTACAAGGCCATCAACACCATGGACAGCATGCTGGGCTACAAAAACGAAAAGTACCTTTCTTTCGGCCGCATCCCCGCCAAGCTGGACGACGCGGCAAACTATCTGCCCAGCCGTCTGGCGGGTCTGCTGTGGTGCGCGGCGGCGGCCCTGACCGGCAACAGCGCCAAAGGGGCGTGGCGTATCTGGCGGCGGGACCGGCGCAACCATGCCAGCCCCAACAGTGCCCAGACCGAGAGCGCGTGTGCCGGAGCACTGGGCGTGCAGTTGGCCGGGCCTGCCTACTATTTTGGGGAATATTACCCCAAGCCTACCATTGGCGACGCCCTGCGTCCCATTGAGCCGGAGGACATCCGCCGCGCCAATAAAATGATGTATGCCGAAAGCCTGCTGGCCCTGCTGCTGGGGCTGGCGATCCGAGGGGTGATCTTATGACACAGCTGACACACGGCGGCGCAAAGCGTAGCCAAAACCGCCAGCACCAGAAAGTCCAGTGCCAGAAATACCAGCACCGCAAGCCCGGGGTAATACCCCTGCTGCGCGGCGGCTTCAAACACAAAGGCAGACACAAAGCACAGCAGCCCCAGCACCAGCGTGCCAATGCAGCCAAAGCCGCAGGCGGCTTTCCAATGGGCGGCAAGGGTCTGTTTTGCCCGGGGCAGCCACTGAGAGGGGGCGTTCTGCAAGCTGCGCAGGGCACAGTCTGCCAGCAGCACCATGGCAGGGCCGGTCAGCAGACCGGTGACCGCGCTGCACACCACCGTAATCGGCAGCGAGAACAGGGTAACCCCCAGCGAGACCCCCAGCGCAGCGGGCAGGCAGAGCACGCAGACCATCAGGTTCGTGCCCAGCAGCTGGCCGAGGTCGCGGCCGACCATCTGGCAAAAGCGTGCAAAGCCTTTTTTCTCCGGCTCATTTGGGCCTACGCCATGGCCGTCACGCCCATAAAGGGCATTGTAGATGCTCATTTTACTTCACCTCGGTGCCAAAGGCTTCGATCTGGGTCAGCGCCGGGAAGGGGGAAGTCCCCTCGGCCTGAATCAGATCCTTCAGCACAAGGCTGCGCACCCGCTTGGGCTCAAAGGCCACGCTCTGGGGCTTGGCGCTTTTCACCAGCGGGATGTCCAACCTGCTGCCGTCGGAAAATTCCACCGTGGCCTTGACCCAGTAGTTGTCGTGGGGAAAATCTGCCCGCTCGGTGATGCGCAGCTCATCCAGCAGTACTTCCCGGCCAAAATCCAGCGTCAGGGCTGCGTTCGGGTCGCGGTTGATGCCCCAGCTCTGATAGGGGTACTCGCCGTGGGCGCTGTTTTCAAAAATGCCGTCGATGGCGTTGCGGGCGGCAAACACCGCCTCGCCGCGCGTTTCTACGTTGGCGCTGGCGTGGGGGTAAAAGCCGGTGTCGCCGTGCTCGTCATAGCAGTTAAAGGCCAGATTCCGCCGGGCGGCAATCTCCTCCGGCAGCGCCAGCCGTGCCCGGATGACATGACGGCTGCCCACAAAGCTCTTGGGCGAATAGGTGATGGCCTGCTCCCCGAAGGGAATGTGGAAATTGATCTCCCGCTTGACCACATACACAAGGGCTTCGGGCATGGTGTCCTCGAACTGGATAACGCAGTACTGGCCGGGATGGTCGATCTCCAGCGCAACCCGGTCGCCGGGCTTGTAGCAGTTGGTGTAAACAAGGGATACGGCGGTGTCAGCGTCACAGGTCATCAGGGTGTGGCCGGCTTCGTCCAGAATTTTCAGCTTGATGGTCTCCATGGCAGTTCTCCTTAGTACAGTTCGAGGTTCAGCATTTTTTGGAAATGCAGGGTGATCTTATAGATTGTTTCCGGCCATGCGGTGCGCAGGCGCGGGTCGGTGATGGGCACCGGCGTAACAGCAGCCGTTACGGCACCCGGGTCAAACCGAATGCCGCCCAGTGTGCCCACCGCAAAGCCATCCGCAGCGGGGACAGGCTGTTGCTCGGTGAGCAAGGTCAGCTCCACCGTGCCGGGATAGTCTGTTTCGTCCCGCAGGGTGATGCCCTGTTCACTGACCGATACGCTGCGGCGGTAGGTGGTAAGCTCCGGGATCGGAGGGTACGCGCCCGCCAGTTCGCCGGTGATGCTGTTTTCTGCGGTGCACACCTCCCGGGCAGCGTATTCCGCGCCGGGCAGCTGCTGGATGCCGTTAAAAGTGGGCAGGTTATGCCATGCGCTCTGCATCGTCCAGATCTCATACCGCTGGGGGCTGAAGGTCTTTTTGGTGTAGCTCTCCACTCCGATATCGATCAGGAACGTTCTGCCGTCCTTGTATACAGTAATGCTGCCGGTATCGTTGTGATTGTGGCTGTCGCCGTTGGAGCCGAACTTTGCACCCAGCACCCAGCTGCCCTGCCGCGCGGCATAGATGCCCACGCTGGGATACCACACCGTTAAATGGTGCCGGGGCGCTGCGGAGTAGGTCATCATTTCTTCTTCTGCAAAGGCGGTGGTCAGCCGGTACCACAGGTTGATGTGGGTGCTGCCGTCCGGGTTCTGCAAATGGTCGGGGTCGGCATCGGCGCGGAAGTCTGCCGCCGCAAGGGCTTGCAAAGCATCGCTGCCCACAGCCTGCCCAAAACGGTATTCCCGCGCACCGCACCGCCCGGCAAGGGGGCTGCAATCGCCAAAGTTCAGGTAGTAAGGGCCTTCCACATGGACGTTGCAGATGTACTCTGCGATGTTTTTGATCTTAGGCTCATGGAACAGGGGAGAGAAGGCCTCCGGCACAATGCTGGACAAAATTTCAAGGCAGCCCCACAGGGTCAGCCCGGCGTGGCGGTAATACTGCGCACCCTCGTTGCAGCAGCCGTCCGCGCCGTAGTCCTTTAAAAAGCAGTCGAGACTGTACGCTGCCTGTTTGACGGCAGCGTTTCGCTGCTGCTGCGTGGTGGGCAGCAGAAAAACGGTGAGCAGCACATTCTGGGTGCACCAGCTCGTCCAGTTGCACATAGGCTCTTCGCCGTTGCCCATCCACCAGAAGTGGCTTGTAAAATAGGGCGTCAGGATGCGGGCGTCCAGCTCCTGCTCCATCCGTGCCGTGATGCCCGGCGCGGCAGTATCCAGCTCGTCCGGCAGTAAGTATCGGGCCAGCGCCAGCAGCGCGCCGGTCTCGGCGGCAAATAAATCTACGATGGGGCGGGTGGTGTCCGGCAGGGGCAGCTGCGGAGTGTCCCGGATGTAGCTGTTGTGGGCGGGCAGCTGCCATGCGCTTTCCTCACAGATCGCCCATACGGTATCTGCAATGGCATCCAGAAAGCGCCCTTTGTGCTCCACACACTCGGCACTTACCAACGCGCACAGCCGCGCCCGGCGGGAGAAGTAAGCCGTCTCCCATGGGGTGCGCCGCCCGGTGTGGGTGAAATCCAGCCAGAGCGAGAGCGGCAGGGGCGCAATGGGCGTTTGCAGCGCGGCTTCTCCCGCCTGCAAAAAGCGCTGCTTTGCCCGCAGGGGCAGCCCCTGCCATGCAGTACGTTCCTTGGCAGGGGGGAAGGGCCGGTAATCGGAAAGAAATTCCGGCAGAAAAGCAAGCTGTTCCTGTATCATAAAAGCCTCCGATTTTAAATACTTTGCTGGTATTCCCGCGGGCTGAGCCCCGTGACCTTTTTGAACACCTTGGAAAAATAGAAAGCGCTCTCGTACCCCAGTTTCTCAGCGATCTCGTATACTTTTAAATCGCCCTGTTCCAGCATCTCCTTCGCCGCAGCGATGCGGGTCTCGGTAATGTACTCCACAAAGCCGCTGTCGCCGTATTTGCCAAACAGCTGGCTGAGGTAGTTGGGCGAAAAATTGAATACAGCCGCCACATCGGCCAGCGTCAGCCGCTCGGAAAGGTGGCTCTGAATATACTCCTGCACCTGTGCCACCACCTGCATCTTCCCGGCGGTGGCGTCGCCCTCGTTGACCTCCACGAACTGGATAGGCTGCTCCACCGTGAGCAGGGGCTGCAAATGGGCGTTTTCCCGGCAGCAGCGTGCCAGCCCCAGCAGGGAGCCGGTGGGACGACCTACCGCCCAGAGCAGCCGTACCGTGAAATAGTTGTATAGAATTTGGCTGGCGCGTTCCAGCAGCGGGCGCAGCACCGTCCGGTAGTTTTGGCACTGGGCATCGGTCAGGCAGAACAGCACATTGCAGCGCATGGCATCCGCCCCGGTCACATAGCAGGGCAGGTAGTTTTGCAGGGTGGTCTCCAGCATCCGCCCGCAGGAAAAACTCAGCTTCAGCTGCTGGGCGGGGGTAAGGGCGGTGTTGGCGATGATCTCGCAGCTGGCTACAAGGTAGGCGTCGCTTGCAAGGTTCAGCTCCATGTGTTGCAAAGGCTGCTCCAATGCGGCTTCGTCCGGGAACAGCCCGGCGTACAGCCGCACGAAAAAACGCTCCTGATAGCTGCGCACACTCTCAGCAAGGTTTTCCTGTGCCGACAATTCGCCCAGCAAAGCGCGCTCCTTTTTTACCTTTTCGGCGGCCTTGGCAAGGGCGGTTTGCAGGTTCTCGGGGGTCAGGTCCAGCTTGACCAGATAATCCACCACCCCGGCACCCATGGCCTGCTTGATGTAACCAAATTCTTCAAAGCTGGTCAGCATGATAAAGGCGGGCAAGGCGCTGCGTTCCCGGCAGGTGCGGGCAAGGGTAAGCCCGTCCATCACCGGCATTTTTACGTCGGCAATGACGATATCCGGCTTCTCCCGCTCAATGAGTTCCAGCGCCAGCTTGCCGTTGCGGGCGGTGCCGCAGACCGTATAGCCCAGCTTTTCCCATTCCAGCATCCCTTGCAGGCCGATGAGCACCAGCGGCTCATCATCCACCAGTAATATCCGCAGCATGGCTGTCTCCTTTCTGTTGATAGGGCAGCCGGATGGTGACCTCGGTGCCCACGTCCTCTTCGCTTTCAATGGTCAGGCCGTAACCCTCGCCAAAGGAATACCGGATGCGGCGGTTCACGTTCCACAGGCCGACATGACGGAACTTTTCAGCCTTTTCGGCACCCTCGGCGGGCTCGTCCAGAAGGTGAGCCACCAGCTCCGGCGGCATGCCCACGCCGTCATCGGTAATGCGCAGCAGTACGTCTCCGGTATCCGAGTCGGTGGAGATATCCAGCAGCACGCTGCCGTGGCCGCCCTTGGGCTCCAGCCCGTGGAAGATGGCGTTTTCCACCAGCGGCTGCAAGGTGAACCGGGGAATCATGCAGTCCCGGCAAAGGGTCTCGCTTTCAATGCGGGAGACCTCAATCTCTAAGTCGCCGCCGTAGCGGTACTGCTGGATGGTAAAGTAATCGTTGAGCAGCGCCAGCTCCTCCTGCAAAGGTACCAGCTTCTGGGTACCCTTGGAGATGCTCTTAGTCAGCCGCGCAAAGGCGGTGACCATCTCGGCAATGCCGGGCGCGTGCTGGATGGTAGCCATCCAGCGGATGCTGTTGAGGGTGTTGTAGATAAAGTGCGGGTTCACCTCGTTTTGCAGCATCCGGTATTCCAGCTCCTGCTTGCGGCGCTCGTCCTCCACACGGCGGGTCATCAGGCTGTCCACGTTTTCAGCCAGCTGGTTGATGCCCCGGCCGATGTCGCCCAGCTCGTTGTTCCACTCCACCGTGCGGTCCGGGGCAAAGTTGCCGCTGCCCACGGTCTCGATGCGCTTTTGCAGCGCCTCTACCGGGCGGGTAATGACCCACTCCAGCCAGTGCTGCATCAAAAAGCTCAGTCCCCAGATGATGGCAATGCCAAGGGTGATGAGCCACAGGTACACGCCGTAGTGCAGCAAAAAGGTATTTGCGGGCAAAAGCTGCACCAGCGCCGCGCTGCGGCCGTTCAGTGTTACCTTGACTACATAATACTTCTGGCCGTCCAGCTGCACCTTGCCCTGCCATGCGGTCTGCTCGGTCACGCCGTTATTGCTGCCGGTGCGCAGGGTGTAGTCCACCTCCCGCAGCGGGTTTTCAATCTCGGTCAGGCTGCCGTTTTCGATCTGCCACAGGCGGCTGCCCATCTCCCAGTACAGGGCGCTGCCGTCGGTCAGGTTGTAGCCCGCAGCCGGGTCGGTGATAATGGCGGTGTCCAGCGCAAGGTAGGTGCTGCCCCGGTGCAAGGTGCCCTTGCCGCAGCGGACAGGCTGGCTGAGGGCGATGCAGTCCGGACTGCCGGGCAGCAGCGGGTCGGTGGTGAACTGCATCCCGTACCCCTTGGGGAGAAACTGCTTTATGCTGGTGCGGTTGAGCGCCGCCGAGGAGTTCAGCGTGCCGAACTGCAAATGCCGGTCGTTTTCATTGGTAATAAAAAAGCGGAGGATATGGCTGTACAGGGTGCTGGAATAGTATTTTTCCTGCACGGCTTCGTAGGCGGCAATGGTCTGGGTGCCGTTGATATTTTCCTGCGAGATGTACCGCCGCACGGTGCTGTCGATGGAAGCCCAGTTCAAAAGAGCATCAGCGCTGTCCAGACTGGTCTCGATGGAGGTGGCCACCAGCCGCAGGTTGAACTCTGCCGCCTGCAGGGAGTTGGCGCGCACATATTGGTTGGAGAGGGTGAACAGCGCCGCGCCCACGGCCAGCGAGGTAAGAATGGTAAAAAAGCGCATCCCCCACACGATCTGCCGCCGCAGCGGGAAACGATGGCTGCTCTTCATAGCGGAGCCTCCTTTCCGGTAATATTTTGCATTCTTTCCTTTATACAGTACTGATTCCGGCGCGGTTTGTCAACGACTTTTTTCATGAAAATTGTGTACTTTATACGCTTTTTTCTTGTGCTACGGATGTAAACTGTGCAAGAGAACAAGAAAGTGCAGACTCCAGTGTAAGAAAGTGCATCTTTTTTTAAAAGATACAGAAAAACTGCAACTCTTCCCGGAATTTTTCCATTCCGGTTTTTGCGTTTGTGCGGTATCCTAGTGTCAACAAAAGCGAGTGGCTCCCCGGCACGGGGGAGACCGTTGCACGAAATACACACACTGCCCTGAAGGAGGACACACTTATGAAAAAGATCTCTCGTCGTTCGTTCCTTACCGCTGCCGCTGCCTGCGGCGCTGCTGCTGCTCTGAGCGCCTGCGGCGGCTCTTCCGCAAGCTCCACCGCTGCTTCCTCCACTGCCGGTTCCACCGCTGCATCCGCAGCAGCAGGCCCTGTTACCCTGCAGTGGTCGGTGTGGGATAAGGAGTCCACCCCCTACTGGCAGGCCATGGCCGACGGCTACATGGCAAGCCACAAGGACGTGACCATCGAGATGGTGGATCTGGGCTCCAGCGATTACATGACCGTTCTGGCTACCCAGCTGGCCGGCAGCGCCGATCTGGATGTCGTGACCGTCAAGGATATCCCCGGCTACGCAAACCTGATCAATCTGGACTACCTCAAGCCCCTGAACGAGGTGCTGACCCGCGACACCGGCGATTTCAACGGCACCATCGAGCAGCTGACCACCGATGACGGCAACTTCTACGCCGTGCCCTTCCGCAGCGACTTCTGGGTGCTGTACTACAACAAGGATCTGTTCGATAAGGCCGGTGTGGAGTATCCCTCCAATGACCTGACGATGGAAGATTACGATGCTCTGGCTCGCAAGATGACCAGCGGCTCCGGCGATACCAAGGTCTATGGCTGCCACTACCACACCTGGCGCTCCGCCGCTTCTCTGTTCTCTATTCTGGACGGCAAGAACACCATCATCGACGGCAAATACGACTTCATGAAGCCCACCTACGATATGGTCATTGCCCAGCAGAAGGACGGCATCTGCATGGACTACGGCTACCTCAAGACCTCTTCTCTGCACTACTCCGCAGCCTTTGAGAACCAGCAGTGCGCAATGGTCAACATGGGCAGCTGGTTCATTTCCACGCTGGAAGCTTACATGAAGGATGCCGAGACCAAGTTCAACTGGGGCATCGTCAAGTATCCGCACCCCGCCGGTGCAGAGGCTGGTTCTACGCTGGGCACTGTGACCAGTCTGGCCATCAACGCCGATTCTCCCAAGGCAGAGACCGCTGCCGACTTCATCAACTGGTGTGTCTCCGAGGAGGGCGCACAGGCCATTGCCAAGACCGGCACCTTCCCGGCCTGCGGCTCCGCTGCCACCGCCGAGATCATCAAGTCCACCGAGGGCTTCCCCGAGGACAGCAATTCTGTGGATGCACTGACCACCAGCAATGTCTATCTGGAAATGCCCTACACCCAGTACGCATCTGATATCGAGACCATCCTGAACGCCGAGCACGATGCCATTATGACCATGAGCGAGACCGTGGACGAGGGCATCCAGAACATGAACGATCAGGTTCCCGCAGTTCTCGGCTGATAAAGCGTTTTCCGCAATGGTTTGCGGTTCTCCTTCTTCATCATTTTCGATCCCCATTCATTTTCCGATGACGAGCATCGGAAAAAAGCCCTGTCCGAGCGGGGCGGGTATGCAAAGCGCCCGCTCCGCTCATTTTTTGGGAAAACTGTTATACTTCCGGGAAAGGAGGCTCTTTTATGGCGAGTGCTGCTGTCCAGAATAAAACTCCCCGTAAAGTGCTTAAAAAATCGACCCGCGATTCTCTGATCGCGTATTCCTTCATTGCGCCAAACTTCATTGGCTTCTGCGTGTTTACGCTGGTGCCCATGGTGTTTGCCATTGCGCTGGCCTTCTGCGCATGGGACGGCCGCCACGCCATTGAATTTGTCGGCCTGAAAAACTTTGTAAAGCTCTTCACCACCGATAAAATTTTTCAGGCGGCGCTGAAAAACACCGTCGTCTATGTCATCGGTACCGTGCCGCTTACGCTGGCCTGCTCGCTGGCCATGGCTGTGCTGCTCGGTTACCCGTGCTGCTGAACCAGAATGTGAAGCTGCGCAACTTCTTCCGCACCGTGGCGTTCTTCCCCTATGTTGCCTCGCTGGTGGCGGTGGCAGCGGTGTGGAATATGATCTTCAACCCCTCCATGGGCCCCATCAACATGATCCTGAACCAGTTCTTTGGCGTGGCGGTGGAAAACCTGCCCCGCTGGGCTGCCGGTAAGGACACCGCTATGATCACGGTCATCCTGTTCAGTGTATGGAAGAACATGGGCTACTACATGGTCATCTATCTGGCAGGCCTGCAGGGCTGCAACCCGGACCTGAACGAAGCCGCCGAGCTGGACGGCGCAAATCGCTGGCAGCAGTTCTGGCACATCACCCTGCCGCAGCTGCGCCCCACCACCTTCTTTGTGGTCATCATGCTCACCATCTCCGGCTTCAAGGTCTACGACCAGATGTACATGATCACGCAGGGCGGCCCCGGCACTGCTACCATGACGCTGGTGTATTACATCTATAATGTGGCCTTCGTCAATACCCCGAAATACGGCTACGCAAGTGCAATTTCCATGGTGCTGTTCGTACTGGTGCTGATCGTTACCATCATCCAGTTCCGCGGCTCCAAGGGCGAGAACTGAGAAAGGAGGAAGAACTATGTCTGCTGCTATTATCAAGACCGAAGCCTCTCAGAAGCGCCGCAACTTCATCTCCAAGTTCCTGATCTATTTCTTCCTCATCGTCATCACAGCTTGTATGCTGCTGCCCTTTTTGTGGATGCTGTCCTCCTCCTTTAAGCTGAATAAGGACGTGTTCGGCTTCCCCATCCAGTGGATCCCCAAAAATCCCCGCTGGCAGAACTATGTGGACATCTGGACCCAGATCCCGCTGCTGACTTTTGTGAAAAACACGGTCAAGATCACCGTGGTGGTCACCCTGTTGCAGCTGTTCACTTCCTCCTTTGCAGCCTACGCCTTTGCCAAGATGCAGTTCAAGGGCAAAAACGCGCTCTTCCTCGGCTACATTGCCACCATCGCAGTGCCTTGGCAGGCCTACATGGTGCCCCAGTTCATGATGATGAGCTCGTGGCATTTGAACAACACCCATCTGGCCATTATGTGCCTGCAGGCCTTCAGCGCCTTCGGCGTGTTCCTAATGAAGCAGTTCTACGAGGGCGTGCCCACCGAGCTGTGTGAGGCTGCCCGCATTGATGGCCTGAGCGAGTACGGCATCTGGTGGCACATCATGCTGCCCCTCAGCCTGCCCGCCCTGTCCACCCTGACCATCTTCACCTTCGTGAACACCTGGAACGACTTCCTTGGCCCCCTGATCTACCTGACCAAGACCGAGCTCAAGACCATCCAGATCGGTCTGCGTATGTTCATCACCCAGTATTCCGCAGAGTACGGCCTGATCATGGCGGCCTCTGTGGTGGCACTGATCCCGGTGCTGATCGTGTTCCTCTCCCTGCAGAAGTATTTTGTGCAGGGCGTGGCATCCACCGGCATCAAGGGCTAAACAAATCACCCGTAAGCGGGGCGTGGGCAGTACCCGCGCCCCGCATTTTTTGCAGAAATAGAGAGAAAGTGTTATGTTATATCCTGAACAGAATGAAGCGCGCTTGAAGCTGAGCCTTGACGGCACATGGGCGTTTGCGCTGGGCAGCTGCGTGGAAGACCAGTTCGATCCCGCAAAGCCCCTGCCGGATGCCCAGCCCATCGCCGTGCCCGCCAGCTACAACGACCAGAACGACCAGACCACCGCCCTGCGCCGCCACTACGGCTGGGCGTGGTATCAGCGGCAGGTCACCCTGCCCGCCTTCTGCACCGGGCAGCGGGTGGTGCTGCGGTTTGGCTCGGTGACCCACACCGCAAAGGTCTGGCTGAACGGCCGGCTCATTGCGCAGCACAAGGGCGGCTTTACTCCCTTTGAAGCAGATGTCACCGCCCTGCTGCGCCCCGGCGAGACTGCACTGCTGACCGTAGCCTGCGACAACCGGGTGAACCACAGCACCCTGCCGGTGGGCAACGAGGACGGGCAGCTGGCCTTCTTTGGCTCGGACAATGCGGGCATTCCCAGTGTGGAGGCTGCAAAGCGTGCCGCCGCACCCCAGAACCGCCCCAACTTTGATTTCTTCAACTATGCCGGCATCCACCGCTCGGTGGTGCTCTACACTACCCCTAAAGAGTACATTGAGGATGTGACCGTAGTGCCCGCCGTGGACGGCACGGTGCAGTACACGGTAAAAACCACCGGCGGCGCACCTGTCCATGTCACCGTGCTGGACGCTGACGGCAACGCCGCAGCACAGGCAGAGG
>OMGK01001709.1_pt1 | contig 11329 bp, 6 predicted proteins | sample 1645881 | NCBI WGS metagenome assembly OMGK01 (sample SAMN00849303, study PRJEB25192) | human gut metagenome
TATACAGTTTATTCTGTAGAAACTGCTGATCCTACAAAACTTGTAGTAGATGCAACAACGCTTTCTTCAAACACTGGTGTTGGATCAAATGCTGTTACTATTAATGGTGTAAGTGCTGGTGATACTTATATTTTAGTAAAGAAAGATGGAAAAGTTGTATTTTCTTTACCTGTTCAGGTACAGGGAAAGGTTACTGCAACGTCTGTTGATTTAAACAAGACTTCTGTAACTGTAATGGATAAGTCAGATGTTGTTGTGTCAATTGAGGCTAAGTTAAAGGATCAGTATGGTTCAGATATGGCTATCAAAGATGCTAAGGTTGAGAATCTTGCTAAGCCAAATGAAAAGGCAAACGCAAATTTCCTTACTGCTTCAAAAACTGCTGATGAAAAGAAAGCAGTTATTGCTGTAACTGGTTCTGCTTTTACGAAAAATTGTGCAACATATTATGGAACATACACTTATAAGGTTACATTAAAAGATGCTGATAATAAAGAAATTAGCAGAACATTTACAGTTAATTTCGTTAAAGAGTCTGATGTTCAGGCATATCAGCTTTCACTTCCAACTGAAGTAAATACCACTGTTGGTACCGATACTGCAGCTGAAGATATCTTAGTTTCAGTAAGTGTTGATGAGATGGGAAATGGTGCTCCTATTGGAACATTCAATGACAAAGTTGAATATACTGTTAAAGATTCTAACGGAAAAGACATTAATTCTGATTATATTTCAAAAGATGGAGAGAATAAAATCAATATCAAAGCAGTTTCAGAGTCAGCTATTACTGATGGAAATGGTTTCCAGAAGAATCTTGCAGCTGGTACTTATTATGTAACTGCTAAATTTACAGCAAAGAACAATACTGTAAGCGTATCTGGAAGCTTTACAATTAAGGATGAGCAGGACACATCAGCTATTATTCATGTAAAGAAGAATGATTTAAATGGTATGGATGTAAAGACAGCACTTGCTGACACTCAGTATGCTGAACTTACATATGATGGTCTTATTCAGAATATTTCTGGTAAAATTGTCAAAGTTAATTCTACTCCAGCTGGTAATACTGTATATGTAAAATCTATCGAAGTATTTGTAAAGATGACTGGTACTACTTCTACAAATTATGTTCTGATGACAGTTCCAGTAAATGCTAGTTTTACAAATGTTGCAAAATAATAATTAAATATTAGGTTTTGTAGACTTAAAAAAGCTGCTGCGTAATGTAGCAGCTTTTTTTATAAGATGGAGGGATGGTCTAAGAAAATGTCTAGGATAAAAAAAATAACAAGTATTGCACTTTCTCTATTAATTATATTTTCCACAATTTTAAGCACTCCTGTAAATGCGAAGGCTAAGGAAAATAATAATTACATAAGTATTATGCATAAGATTAATACTGCGCGTCAAAATTTCCCAATTCGTTATAATTTTAGTTTGGAGAAAGAAGCAGATATTTATTTTGAATTAGCAATTAATGAAAGAACTACTGTTGGTTTGGTTATAAAAAATCAAAAAGACGAGGTTGCAATAAAAAGTGATACACTTCCCTTTACTGATCCTAATTGGCAATATAATGCACAAAATGGAACATATAAGAATAGACATACAATGCATCTTCCTGCCGGAGATTATATTCTTGAAATGAATTTTGAAACAGAAGTTAATTATGATCTAACTGTTAGCAGAATTTCAGAAAATACAAAATTAAATTATTCAAAACTTGATCTTACAAAAGGTTTTAACAAACAGTTAAAGGCAGAAGGGGGAACTATTAAAAGTTGTAGTTCCAGCAATAAGAAAGTTGCAACGGTAAATAATTCAGGAAAAATTTCCGCAAAAAACATCGGAAAAACTACAATTATGGTAAAGTTGTCAAATAACAAAAAGCTGTCATGTGTCGTTTCAGTAAAACCAAACAAGTATCAAGCCAAAAAAATTACAATCAAAGATGTTGTTTACAATACATCGAAAATGAAAGCATATGCAGCATCATTTGATGCAAAAGGCAATTTGCATTTAAAATTTAAATTGGTCAATAATAGTTATGGGAAAATCACAAATGTATCAAAATTCAAAGTTTCTGTAAAAGATTCTTCGAATAAAAGCCTTGTATCTTATAGCAAGAACAATTTCAAGACAAATGTTGCCAGCTATAGTGATAAGGATTGTACAATAATAATTCCTAAATCCGCATTGAAAAAAAGTTATAAAAAAATAGATTTACGCACTGCGAAAATTTCAATTAGCGGAAATTTTGCATCTGCATCTTTATAAATAATATTCATAAAAATAGCCTAACAAAAAACTCTGAGCGATTTCTCGCTCAGAGTTTGGCTAAAATAAAGTCTTATTTAGCTGTGATAGAAAGTGATACCTTGACTTCCTTATCTACATATCCGATAATATTTCCATCTGCATCATGGAATGCAACTCTTACGGTAACTTTTGTTACATCAGCAGTTTTTCCAGAAGGTAAAACTGTAGTCATATTATCAGCTGTAATTTTGCCATTGCCACCAATTACATTTGAATATCCTTCAATAGCAATGATAGTAGCTGACTGATCTCCATCTGCACCATATTTAACACCATCATAAGAATACTGGATTACAGAAGCAAGAGATGCCTGAATAGAAGCACCGGAAGTAACTTTTGCATCCTTTAACTTCATATCAGTGATTGCATCATTGGAAGTATCCTTAACAACAAATGACTTTGTAATTGTTGTCTTTGTATTCTTTGTAGAATCATAAGTATATCCTGCAGTAGTATGCTTTGGTTCAACTTCAATAGTAGCTGTAATTGTATAAGTTCCCTCTGCAAGTTTTGCGTATACATTAGAAGCATCTGCTTTAACAACGTTGATTGTTAACTGATCAGTAGCACTTAAACTTCCATCGTTAAATGCAGCACCTGTGGTAACTGAACCCGGAATTGTGTTGTATACAACATCTCCCTTTGCATTTTTAACAGTATAGTAAATACCTCTTACCTTGCCGGCAGTCTTATCTGTTTCAGTATCTTTTGTGTCATCCAAGCTATCGTTTTTAGCTAATTTCTTAGCTTCCACGCCCTTCAGTAATTCAGATACATTAACAGTAAAAATACGATTGCTAGTATTATCTGCATTTACTACGGCATCTTCTTCTGTCTGTGTTGCATTGTTGCTATTTAAAATATTAAGGCTATAGGAAATAGAATCACCAGCTACACCAGCCTCCTGTACATTAACAGTAACAACCTGTGCACAAACTTCTTTTCCGTCTTTCTTGAAAGTAAACTTAAAGGTATAAGTTCCCTTTACATAGTTAGATCCAGTAACAGTATATTTTACTTTATTGCCGTTCTTTGATGCATATCCTGGTACAGTAACATTTGCTTTGTCTACGCCATCCGGTGCACCTTCGCATGTAACTTCAATAGAACCATCATTAGCAGTAAACGCAAAATCATTTCCATACTGATCCTTAGTTGCTAATGTAATAGTTTCCTGGTTTGCATTTGCTGACTTGGATACTGTAACAGCAGTCTTATCAGCTGTCATAGTAACAACCTTTCTTGCTGCTACAACAGTTACAGGTACAGAAGCGACAATCTTATCATCTTTCTTAATGAAGATGTAAGCCGTTCCTTCTTTTGCAGGAATAAGCTTTACTTTGTTATTTGTCTGCATTGTATCACTGCCAAGCATTAATGTTGTCTTATCGCTTGACTCAACTTTGTAGTCACTGTAATTTGAAATTTCTTTTCCATCAGTGTCTTTAATTTCAAAGTATGCCCATACAGCGCTTGTCTCATCTACAGCAATTTTATCATTGTCCTTTAAAGAACTAAATTTTTTATTAGCATCACCAATTCTTACCTTGAAAGAACTTACAGCAGCCTGATCAGTAGCTGTGATTGTAAGCTTGTTTGGTCCGATGTTTCCATCTGCCTTACCATCTGCTGTATACTTATTTGTCTTATAGGTAATCTCGGCTGTTGCAGTGTCACCAACTTTATTTAAGTAAAGTTTAGATCCGTTTACATATCCGTTTGCTGTTGTAAGTGAGAAATCATAGTTTACATCAGATGTTCCGTAAGGAAGCTCTTTTAAGATAACTCCGTTGGCATCCTTTGCAACTAACTTAATCTCTGTCTCAGTTTTTACTGGAATGGTAGGCTTATCAATATTGATGGACGCAACCTTGTTGTCTGTAGCAACAAAGTTTACAGTTGTTCCATCTAATGTAACTGTATACTCTTTGCCATCATTCATATCTGAGAATGTTGTAAGAGTAACTTTTGTAGCATCTTTGCTGTCTACAGAAACAGACTTAACCGGAAGGACTACATTGTCAGGAGTTTTGATAGTTACCTCAGAAGCCTTAATATTCTTTGTAGCACCATCGATAGTTGCAACAAGCTCATTTGTCTTGTTCTGTGCTACACTCTTAAGAACATAGTTCTTTACTTCTACATCCTTAGTAGTTTCAGCTGAATCCTTACCAACGGTAATCTTAGCTGTAATTGTTGCCTTACCAGCCTTAACACCAGTTACTGTACCGTCAGCTGCTACTGTTGCAATAGAATCATCGCTTGATGTGTAAGTAATCTTAGCTCTTGAAGAATTTTTCTTAGTATTTGTTAACTTAGTTGTGCTTCCAATAGCTACTACTGAATCTCCAGATAAAGTAACGCCTACTTTAGCAACTTTCAGTGTGTAAGTAAGTTTCTTTGTCTTTGTCTTAGCACTCTTCTTTGTAGAAGTCTTATAAGTTACCTTAACCGGAAATACGCATGGTATTTTCCGCGGAACTGTTGGAAATACTGGATTTGTAAACAGCAGTTGATGCAAAATTATTGCTACAAGTAACACGTAATCAACATATAAGAGACTGGCAAGTGACAAAAATGAGGAACCACTTATAACGTAGAATATCAAATTTCGGCAACAGTACAAAACGGAATATGTAATACAAAAAGTGCCAGCATTCAGCAATAAATCGAATACTGACACTTTTGAGTGATCGCAAGTAAAGTTTTCCGTTCCTCGGAATATTCTTTTTTAGTTCTTCCGCAAGACCTTTTTCTTTATAACTCTTTGTTTTATATAGAATATGGGTTATTACAGATTATAGAAGCTTTCTTAACGTGATAGCAGAATCCACAGATTCTTTTTCCATTCCATCTGCAACTAACTGTTCCGGAGTTTTTCCTTCTTTCAGCTTTTGGACGATCTCAAGCAAGGTTTTCCGTTCTTCAGAACGACCTTTTGCTAGTCCTTTTTCAATCCCTTCTGCTAGTCCTTCCTCCCGGCCTTCCTCGCGGAGGACATCTTCATATTTCTTTTCATCAAATTCAGTAAGACACATATCACACACCTCCCTGCGATGCTGTTCCAAAAAATCTCTGAGAATATTTTCCTCTATGCATTCCCTGACGGCAAGATCAATGGCTTCTTTTAATTCCATGGACTCCCGGTATCTTTTGATCTTTGCAACAAAGACCGCGTATTCATATAAAACGTGGCAGCTGTCCATGATAGACTGATTTTTCCCGCTGTTTATGTTGATCATTGTGGCTGTCCATTCATATTCACCAGCTTCGGTATCTGTTTCAAAGGCATCCGATAACCGCAGAGTCCTTCGTTCTTCCGCCATGTCCTTTTCACTTCCATTGTAAAATACAATGTAGTGGGGGCGTGGGATTTTCAACAGATGCTTGCTGTACAGCCGCTCGGAACGGTGAATCAGTTTCCGGTACAGATCCGCATAATACAAAAATCCACGGAGTGGCATATTCGGGTTATAGGAACTCTGATGTTCGTAAAGACTCAGGGTTTTGTCAATCAGAAATGAAACATCATTTTTGTATTTCATGTAAATGACATCTTCCAGAGTTGTGTACTCCAGATCATCCGGATCCGTATATGAGGTATTGTTTACCGCATTATACAGACTCAGGGCATTTCCTTTGTTTTCGCCAAACAGTTTCCGAAATACGGTGTCCTTGTATTTTTTATTTACATGAATGTCATCATTTGTTTTTGTCATTGACTGTCGGGATTCCTTTCGTTAAAATCCTTTGTTTATCTATCTATATTATAGCATAAGGCACAAGGATTACAACTGAAACAATTTGTCACTTGCCTGTATCTTATGCGTTAATTGTGTGTTACTTGTAGCGCTAATATTGCCTCCATTCATTTTCACAACCCCAGTATTTCCAACGCTTCCGTGGAACATTCCAGCGGTATTTACGGTTAAGGTAACTGCTAAGAAGTCTGGAAAGAAAGTTTCTAAGACCCTTTATGCAAATGCAAAGGTTATTGGCGCAGGTCTTAGATTTACATCAGCTCCTACAGATTTAGCTGTTGGCACTGAAGATAAGGTTGTTACAAAGAAGTGCCCAAGCGTAGCAAAGGTTACTTACAAGTCTTCTGATGATGCAGTTGCAACTGTAGATGCTAATGATGGTACAGTTAAGGCTATTAAGGCTGGTAAGGCTACAATCACAGCTAAGCTTACAATTGGTAAAGATACAGCTACAGCTACTCAGGAAGTAGAAGTAAAGAAATACGTTCTTAAGTCTGTAGCACAGACTAAGGCAGATACTTTTGAAACATCTATCACAGGTGCTACAAAAGATATCAAAACTACTGATATCACAGTTAAGAATACAGAAAACAATGTTATCGTTCCTGTTAAGTCTGTATCTGTAGACAGCAAGGATGCAACAAAGGTTACATTCACAACATTTGCTGGATTAACAGATGGAAAAACCTATGATGTGACACTTGATGGAACAACAAAGCAGGTTGTTGTATCTGACGGTAAGGTTACATCTGTAACTGTTAATAAACTTACAGTTCCGGTTGCTACTGAGACAGAGATTAAGTTAGTTTCTAAGGATGCTAACGGTGTCGTTCTTGATGAGTCTGCATATGGTTCACAGGATGCATCTAAGTATGATTTCTCACTTACAACAAACAATGGTTATGTAAATGGTTCTAAGTTATACTTAAACAAGATTGGTGACACTGCTACAGCAGAGGTTACTTACAAAACCGGAAAATACGATGCAAATGGAAAGCCAGAAGGAAATGTTACATCTGGAAAAGTTACAATCACAGCTGTAGATCAGGCTGCTGTTAATAACTTTGCAGTTAAGGTCGCAGCAGGTACCGTAAATAAGAAGTTTGACAAGATTGATGCAAATACACAGCTTGCTGTTGGCGAAAAGAATATGTACGCATACTTCCAGATTAAGGATGCTGACAACAATGAAGTTTCTGATTACTATAATTATTCTGTAGAGTCAAGTGACAAGAATGTATTAATGCTTGGCAATTCTGCACTTGAGGATGCAAGTAATAGTAACCACAGAGTTCTTGTTACTCCAGTAAAAGCTGGTACTGCTTATATTTTAATTAAGAAGGACAACAAGATTGTCAACTCTGTTGCAATTACAGTTGTCGCTGAAAGAGCTGTAGCAACTATGGATATTGATAAGACATCTGCTACACTTTCAAATGCAATGGATAAGACTGCTACCGTAACTGCTTCTTTTAAAGATCAGTATTCAAAAGATTTCTTAGGTGATGGTACAGTAAAAGTTACTTGCTTGAACACAACAGCAAAAGATGGTTCTGACAAGGCGATTGATACCAAGACTGTAACAGCTAATGCCAGCAATAAGTATTTTGTTAAAAATGCAGCAACTGGAAATAGAGTAAAAGTTGTATTTAATGCAAAGAATATTGAAGCAGGAACATATCAGTACAAGATTTCTTATGAAAAAGATTCTAAGGAAGTTTGTGCTAAGGTCGTAACTATCATTATTCAGAAACCAGCAGATCTTTCAAAAGGAACAGAGTCTTTTGCATTAGATGTAAATAAGACAGAAGTTGATAACCTTGTTGATGATGATCATACAACAGCTGCCGATTATGTGGTAACAGCTAATGTAAATCAGTTAATCAATGGTGTTGCAAATGCAACTATTAAGGTTGGTTCATCTCTTAAAGATGGTTCAACTGTTAAATCTATCGAATATAAATTAGAAGATAAAGATTGTAAGAATGTTACTGGAAATACCGGAGCTACTGTTTCTGATGATCAATTAACTGTAAGAACAGTTTCTTTCTCTGGAATTTCAGCAACTAAGAATTTTGGTGCTGGTACTTACAAGATTACTGCTACTGTTGTAACAACAAAAGACAGCAAGGATACAACAAAAACTTTCACTACCACATTTACTGTAAAGGATTCTCAGCCTACTGGAACTCTGACATTTGAGAAGGATTCTGTTGATGCTTCTTCTGTAAAAGAAGCTGTTGAAAAGACTGCAAAATTTGTATATGGTGATAAGACATATAAGCAGGATTCAGCTGATGGAATTGATGTTGTTTCGGTTGAAGGTATTGCAAATGATGGAACTGTTATCAATGCAAAAAATATGGATTCCGTAAAGAAGTCTGAAGTTACAATCAAAAAAGTTACATTTAAAGTTGGTACGGCTAAGTACAGCGTTGATGTAACTGCTGATGCTTCACAGGTAATTACAATCAAATAATTTTTACATGTATAAAAGAGGTTGCTTTGAGCAGCCTCTTTTGTAGTCAAAAGGAAGGGGATAATATAATGGAAGAAAAAATTCCACTGTATCAATCAGTAAAACAACATATTCGAATTTTTCTGGATATCAATGATGGAAAATCAGAAATGGAGCATTTTGATTATCAAAGAAATGATGGATATAAAACAAGCATAGATGCAGGATTTGAAGATCTGGATTTGCAAAAAGATAGTGCTAAAATTATGTTGTATATGCAAAATAATATTATTACCTTTAATAATGGTAAAAAATATCAGATTACAAAAAGAGAATTTCAGCCATGTATTCCTGTTATGCTGATTTTGCATGTTGAAGAAATAAAATAATCCATAGATAATTTATTAAGGTATTTCGGTAACGAAGACTATAGCAAAAGCTTTAGAGAATTTTTGCTATAGAAAACGTGCTAACATTGAAATATCAATGCTAACACATTTTCTAATTTGAGTTTTATAAAGAAGAAGCCGCAAATTTTCCAGTAATGGAATACGTGCAGGTACGTAAATCAATCTTCTTATAATCTTTCTTTAATGCAGACTTTGGAATGGTTACGGTACATTCTTTATCGCTGTAACTTGCAACACTTGTCTTATAATCCTTTTTATTGTAAGATACAACATTTTTTTTCGAAGAATCTTTTACTGTAACTTTAAATTTTGATACATTTGTGATTTTTCCGTAGCTGTTATTAACCAGTTTAAATTTCAGAACTAAATTTCCTTTCGAATCAAATGAAGCAGCGTAAGCTTTCATTTCTGATGTATTGTAAACAACATCCTTAACCGTAATCTTTTTTGCCTGATATTTGTTTGGTTTTACGGAAACTTTGCATGACAAAGTTTTTCCATTTGACAATTTGGCTTTGATTGTTGTTTTTCCGATACTCTTTGCAGAAACTTTTCCCGAATTGCTTACCGTCGCAACTTTCTTATTTCCAGAAGTACAACTTTTTATCGTTCCACCTTCGGCTTTCAGCTGCTTGGTAAATCCTTTTGTCAAATTTAATTTTGAATAATTTAACTTAGCTTCTTCCGAAATTCTGCTGACAGACAAATCATAATTCACTTCAGTCTCAAAATTCATTTCAAGAATATATTCTCCTGCTGGCAGATGCATGGTATGTTTGTTTTGATAGGTACCATTTTTTTCATTATACTGCCATCTTGGATCTACAGAAGGAAGCGTATCGCTCTTGACAGCAACTTCGTCCTTTTTATTTTTTACAGTCAATGCAACCGTTGTTCGCTCATTGATTGCAAGCTCAAAATAAATATCTGACTCTTTTTCTAGACTAAAATTATAACGAATGGGATAATTAGACCTTGCTGTATTAATCTTATGCATAATATTAATATAGCTATTTGAAGTATTTGCAAAAGTCTGATCTGGTAAAAGCAGACTTGCGGAGAATAATAAGCACAGAGAAAGTAGGATACTTATAATTTTTTTGCTTTTTGACATCTTCATAACCTCCGTTTTAATAAAAAACAAGCTGCCACGTTGTACGCAGCAGCTTATTTTTAAATTCATTTCATAATTATTTTACATTTACAAATGTCTGATTTACAGGAATTGTAATTAAAACATAATTATTAGAATTTGTTACTTTAACAAATACTTCAACAGATGCTACAGTTACAGTATTGCCTGCTGCTGTAGAATTGATCTTATGAATAGTATTACTATTTAAAACCTGTGTAAGGTTGTCATAAGTAACTTCTACAAAATTTGTCGATTTAAATGCATCTTCAACAGAATAAGTGTTCTGCAGATCATTTTTCTTTACATCGCACTTTGCCTTTGTATTCTGTGAATCTTTAATTGTAAAACTACTAGATACAGTTACAGTATTCTTAACACCGTTAGCATCTGCTACCTTGAATGTTGCAGTTACATAGTAAGTACCAGCAGCAAGATTCTTCTGATAATTTGTGTTTGAAGAAATTGCAGAACTTGATACAGCATTGATTACAAGAGTATCTGCCTTAGTTGTTGTATCAAGATATTTGGAATCAACATCTTTTCCAGCAGAATCTTTTACAGTATATTTCACCTTAGTGTCGGCATCACTCTTAGAAGCATAATCACCAATTGCTGCACCATTTGCCATTTCTACAACCTTTGCTTCAATGCTGGTACCACTTGTTGTATCCTTTGTTACAGTTGTATCTACTTCTGTAGGAAGTGATAACTGGTATGACTGTACAGTTGCGCTCTTAACAAAGTTAACAGTAAATACGTTAACAACTGTTTTGTCATCAGAATCTTTTAATGTAACCTTATAAGTATATGTTCCAAAATAAGTGTTGAATGCAGAACCTGTTACAGCAATGGTTGACTTAGTTCCAGGATAACTAGCTTTAAGTTCTGGAGCCTTTGCTTTATCATCAGGCTTAGCAAGGTTCTCAACCTTAGCTTCCTTGATATTCATGTCATTACCATACTGATCTTTTAACTTAGCTTCAATTGTTTCTACAACTTTTCCATTTTCCATAACGGTAACAGATGTCTTGTTTAAGCTAACAGATGTTGCAGTAGCCTTTCCCTGTACCTGAACTGGTAAAGAATATACAACCTTGCCATCTTTCTTTACTAAAATGTAAGTATCTCCAGCACTAACTCCATTGATTGTAACAGCATTTGATCCAACACCAGTGTTTGAAGAAAGCGTTTTTGCATCTACTACAAGTTTTGTAGGATCAGCAGTTTCTACAGAATAAACTGTATA
>OMGK01001713.1_pt1 | contig 11321 bp, 7 predicted proteins | sample 1645881 | NCBI WGS metagenome assembly OMGK01 (sample SAMN00849303, study PRJEB25192) | human gut metagenome
TTCATTCACGTTAGCCAGAATGAAAAATTCGCGGCGCATCTTGGCGCATTTTCATTTGGAAATAGTATTATGCCCATGCACCCGCTATCATAGGGGAACGTTCGACAACAAAAGTGTAGATTTTCTGACGGCAGTTGGTCATATCCGCGTCCGTATAGCTTGTGGGGAGACTGTGCCACAGCGTGTCGCGGATGATTTTTGCCATTTCAGCGCGGGTGGTTTCCTTTTCGCGCCAGTTGTTCATATTGGCGATAGCTTTACGAATGGTGCTTAGCAGCTCTTTCGCAGAGGCTTTCAGCATCTTGATTTCCTCCTTGGACAGCGTGTCCTTTTTCAGCAAATCAAAAAGCGCAAGCTGCTCTTCGTTGTCGAAGCCCTCACGGATATAACGCTCCGTTTCGATGTCCAGCTCATTGGCCAGTGCCAGCAAATCGGTAAAGGACTTTTCGATGGCAGCACGATTCTGTTCGGCGTTGTAGTTGCTGATAATGGTTTGATACCGCTCGTAGTAGTCGATTCTTGTTGGATTGCGAGCCATCATTTCAGCAAGACGACTTTCAATCAGCTGCTGCAAATCCCGCAAAAGCAGATTCTGATGTTTTCGCCGCATAAATTCCGCGCGAAGCCGTTCAAAATCAATTTTGCTGATGTCAAACGTCTTATCCTTGTTATCATCACTGATTCTTACATCAATCGCGTCGCTAACAATATCATTGATGCGCTTCATCAGCGTGGAATTGTCGGAATGAAGGACACGCGCGTGCATCACATCGTAAATCGCGCTGATGGCATCCTTCTCCTTGCGCTCGCTGTCCAGCTGACCATGTTCGACATACTTGAACATGCGGAACAGCTCACGCGCGATGATACCGAAGCGCTTGCGCGTATCTGCATCGCCGGAAAGTGCATCCGCACCATCTTGCACAGACTCGATTCGTGCAAAGCTGTCGCTGCAAACGGCGGTGTCCAAATTAAACGAATGCGCCAGCATCAGCTGTCGGATTTCGTCGATAACTGCACGAATCTTGCTGTACAGCTGGCTAATATCCGGCGTGGGGTCAACCGCAATTCGCCCGCCGGATGTGTAGTCTGCCAGTGCCTGCCGAAGCGCTTTCACAACGCCGATGTAGTCAATTACTAAGCCGTTCGTTTTGCCCTCGCAGACGCGATTGGCGCGGGCAATGGCCTGCATCAGCGTGTGCGCTTTCAGCGGCTTGTCCAGATACAGGCAGCTAAGGCTCTTGACATCAAAGCCGGTGAGCCACATGGCGCATACGAATACCACGCGGAAAGGATTTTCGCTGTCCTTGAACTCTTTGTCCAGCCTGCGCTCTTCCATTTTGGCGCGGTGCGGGCGAATGTCCAGCCCCCAGTTGTCGAAGGTCTGCCACTCGTTCTGCTCCTGACTGATGACAACCGCCATTTCGGTTTCTTTCATCCATGCCAACTTGCGCTGCATTTCCTGCGCTTCCTGCTGGGAAACCGTGCGCAGGCTCGCATCTAACTGGCGGATGGCATCTTGCCAGTATTCCTGCACGAAATTGTACATGCGCACGCAGGTCACTTTGTTGATGCACACGAACATCGCCTTGCCTGTGTCCCACATGTCGGTGTAGTGCTTCACAAAGTCCTTTGCGATGGCGCGCAGCCGCTTTTCGGCGGTGATGATGTGAATATCCTTCGCTAATTCCCGTTCCATTTTTGCCTGCTGGTCGGGTGTAAGGTTTTCACTGTCAAGCAAATCGGTCAGTTCGTTGGAAATGTTGGGATTGGTGATTTCCAGCTGATCGGCGCGATTCTCGTAGTAGAGGGGAACCGTGGAACCGTCATCGACCGCCCGTTTGAAGTCATACACCGATATATAGCCGCCGAAGGTGCGCTCGGTGATGTTGTCGTAGGCGAACAGCGGCGTACCGGTAAAGCCGATGCGGCTGGCGGTGGGCAGCAGCTTCATCATGTTGTCGGCAAAAAGCCCGTTCTGCGTGCGGTGAGCTTCATCGCTCATGATGATGATGTCGTGATTCGGCGTGATGGGGTCGGGGTGGTCATTGTTGAATTTCTGAATCAGCGTGAAGATATAGCTGGGATTGCCCTTCAGCATCTCAACGAGCCGCGCACCGCTGGACGGGACAAACGTGCTGGATTTCATGCCGTTAAGACATCCGCAGCTCTCGAAAGTAGCGCTAATCTGCTTGTTCAGCTCGTCCCGGTCGGTCAGCACAATGATCGTCGGACTGCCCGAAAACTTGCGGCGGATTTTCTGCGACAGAAACACCATGGAGTAGCTTTTGCCGCTGCCCTGCGTGTGCCAGAATACGCCTAACTTGCCGTCGCGCAGCTTGCGATCTCGATAGGCTTCAATGGCTTCATTCACGCCGAGATACTGGTGATTTCGTGCCAGAATTTTGGCAGTATGATTGTCGGAATGGTCATAGATGATGAAGTTTTCCAGCAAATCGAGGAAAGTTTCCTTTTTGCAGATACCGCGCAGCATGGTTTCCAGACTGACAACACCCTGTTCGCCCTCATTCAGGCGTTTCCACTCGCTAAAATACTCATATTTGCTGCCCAATGTGCCGATTTTGGATTCCACGCCGTTGGAGAGCATCACAAAAGCATTGAACCAGAACAGTTGCGGGATGGTATGCTGATAATCGTGATAGTTGGTATCATAGGCTTGGCGAACATCCACGCCGAGCTTTTTGAACTCCACAAACAGCAGCGGAATGCCGTTCACAAAGCCGATAATGTCCGCACGGCGATGATACAGTGCGCCGTCAATCTTCATTTCCTTTACGGCGAGAAAGTGATCATTGGCGGGGTTGTCGAAGTCGATGAGCCGTGCCATGCGCGTTTCCATGTTGCCGTTTGGCAGGCGGAAATTGACGGGAACGCCGCCAGTGATGAGGCGGTATTTCTGCTCGTTGGTTTGCATGGGCGTGGCAGAAAAGGAGGTTTCCATGAGCGACTTGACCACGCTGTCTGCATAAGCCTCCGTCATCCAGCTGTTCAGGCGGAACAAAGCCGGACGCAGGTACTTGGTGAGCAGCACCTGATGGTAGTCTGTGCGCCCCAACGTGCCGTTTGCGCCCAACGTTTCACGGTTGTGCGCATAAACCAGCTCCCAGCCCAGCTCGTCGTGGAGCAGGTCGCCGGCGGCACCTTGAACAAGGACGTTTTCGGAATAGGAGTAGCTCATAATGTAGTACCTCTTTGCATTATATTAAGCTCTTTCATTATTGTCGAATAGATAAAAACTGCCTGAATAGTTTGAAAATTCACAAAGAAAACGCTCTTCATATGCTTTGTCGGGAAGGTAGACTGTTCTTATATCATTCAAAGAAAACGTTACATTTTGCAAGCAACGCCATTCCCTTTCCATGTAATAATTGTCTGGATGGTCGTCAGGAAGAGTTACATCATAGAGTTTTACATAGGCTAATTGTGTTGCTATGCCTTTTATAAGGCTATATAGTATCGGATGAATTGTTCCAGAAGAAATAGCGTCTAATACATCTTTATCAAGCTGATTTATCCATGGCGCCAGTATTGATGTATCTGTGAACAGCCTCCTGTCGGCTGACGACAATGCTATTTCGAATGCTATGAGGGATCCTACGGCTTTGGATTGCATATATGGATAATATTTGCAGGGCTCCTTTGGCGATGAGGATTTCGTCTTTTCGCCATTACCGCCACACTCAATAATAGGATGATTTTGAGGTACATACATCACAGGATGTGCACCCTGCTGGGCGATAAATGTCTTTTCAAAACCAAGTCCGAAATGGCTATATTTATTCGTGTGGATTGCCAATGCCTCATTTGGAATGTCGCAAAAGCACACAGCATCGCAGCGACCAAACACTTCACCGAGATGTTCACATTGAGAGTCAGAAAAAAACGTTACCTGCGGATTATGAGGTGAGTTGATATTGCACAACAATTCGCATCCTTTAACAATTGAAAGAAGAAGATTGAAACGTTCTTCATCGTTGGGTTTTGCGCGTCCAACAAAATGACATAGTAAATTCGATGTGTAGTTACTCATAATTATACCTCTATTTCTCCGTCCATCAATTCAGGCAAAAGCCGGTCACGGGCTTCACAAGCAAAAGTAATTTGGTTATTCAGAAGGATAATTTGTGAAATTATAGGTTCTACGATGTTTTTAAATTGGAATAATAAATTTGAGGATGGAATTAATATGCGAATTTTTTCAGCCCTAATAGGACTCAGGTTTTGTTGAGCAACGCCATTGGACAATGCTGTCATCTTATTCAACATCTCTTTGCTTCTAAACATGCAATATGCATATGCAGGATGCAAAGTTTGCAATTTTGCAACACGTTGATTCAGCAAATAGTTATATCCATTAACGATGCATACTCTACCAATATTTCCAGTAAGAGAAAGAAGAATATCTCCCTCTGTCAGTATACAGTGTGAAGGAACTTTATCCGGAAGCTGATCTATGTAGTCTACGTTGTCAGGGGAAAACTCGCCGTCTTTAACATTCTTTATGGTAATAAGTCGATATTTGCCGCTGCTAACATATTCGGAACTTTTGAATGGGTAGCCACTCAACAGTTTGACTATGTTATCAACTGTGCCCTTCATCCACCCCTCCGGCACGCCATCAACCACCTTCACGCCCTCATGTCCCGGAAAGCACAGTTCCACAAACCACTCTCTATACAGCCGTTGTGCAGCTTCTTCCAGCAGCTTAATTTGGCGGCGGTTGTTTTCAATTAGGTCGTCATAAGCAGAAAGGATGGAGGCAATGCGGCGCTGGGTGGGAAGGTCGGGAAGATTGATTGTTAGATTTTGCAGACTGCTAAGACTGATTGTTCTTTGAGCTGCGCCAATAGCTGCTGCATCAGCTTGCAAAAAGAATGCCTTACTTAACATTGAATAATACATATATGCTGGCTCAACAATGTGTGGGTTAGGACGTAATATTGCGATATGTCGCTGAAATGTAAATTTGACATTCTCTTTCATCAAAACAGGTATGCCAAACGAACCGACAGCAGAATATAAAATGTCACCTTTCTGCGGTTTTCGCTTGGCAAGTAAATTGTCATAGTATGATTGCGGTACATGCATGCAATTTGTAAAATCAAAAGAGTTGTCCTTGATGTTCGATATGGTGACAAAAGGAATGCCTTTATTGCTCTTCGGTGGTGCTTGATGGTCACCATCGGAAATGCTCTGACAGCATTCAGATAATTTTGCTTTTTTCCAACTCATACCCCCATCTCCTCCCAATTCCGCGAGATGGTTTCCATCAGTGTGTCGCTCTGCTGTTGCAGCGTCAGCAGTTCCGCATGGATTTCGCGCATCCGCTCCGCAAAATCCACATCATCCGTCTGCTGTGCCTCTACGCCCACATACGCGCCGGGGGTTAAACCCCAATTCTTTTCCTCAATTTCCTGCAACGTGGCAGCCTTGCAAAGACCGGGAATGTCACGGTATTCGCCGTCTCCGAATTTGTCGGTTAGCCAGCACGCTTCCTTCGCAATTGTCAGCTTCTCCTGTATGGCAGCGAGGGATTCGTCATACTGCGCCTGTATGCGCTTCTTGTCCTTGCGGGCTGCCGCGGCAACGGCATCCTTGCATTCTGCGGTGACGCTGGCTATCTCTTGCTGCAGCTGCTCGGCGCGCTGGGCGAAGGTGCAATCCGCCGCCATATCAAGCGCGGCGCAGTAGCCTGCCACCAATGCGTGGTATTTCTCTGTTTCGCCCCGATGCAGCCACACGATGGCGTTCAGGTTCTTCATCTGCCACGGACTCCACTCGTTCAGCGTGCGATCCACGGCGGTGTAGTAGTTGCGGCTGTCGATGAACAGCACTTTGTCGCGCAAGTCGAGTTTCTTGCCCTTGTCGAAGAACCATAGCGTGCAGGGCAGGCTCTTGGTATAGAAGAAGTTCGTACCAACAGACAGCATCACATCCACCGCCCCGGTGGACACCAGCTGACGGCGAATGTCTCGATCGCGCCCGTTGCTGTCGGTGGCGGATGCTGCCATGACAAAGCCCGCACGCCCGTGCTCATTCAGATAGCTGTAAAAGTAGCTAATCCACAGATAGTTGGCATTGCTGACTTCTTTGCTGGGATTCACGCTCGGCATCCCGAAGGGCAAGCGCCCAGCAGAGGCGGTGCTTTCACTTTTTACTTTGTCCACATTGAAAGGCGGATTCGCCATCACAAAGTCGCACTTGCCCTCCAGACCAAAATGGTCGTGATAGAAGCTGTTCGCATCGTCCCCGGAAACGATTTGCGCATTCAGCCCATGTACTGCCATGTTCATCAGGCACAACTTGGCATTGTATTCCACCTTCTCTTGACCGTAGAAGGTCATGGCCATATTCGCGTTCGCGCCGTACTGCTCAGTGAAGTCCGCAGAGGAAACGAACATGCCGCCGCTGCCGCAAGCGGGATCCAGCACAATACCGCGTTTGGGCTCGATGATGTTCACAATCATGCGCACCAGCGATTTGGGCGTGAAGAAAACGCCGTCATCCGAGGCCACCGCCGGGGCAAACTTGTTGAGAAAGTACTCATAAATGCGCCCGATGATGTCGTCCTGAATGTCGTTCAGGGCGCTGTTGTTGAAGATGCGCAGCAATTCCCACAAGAGTTCGTTCTTGAAAGACGTGTAGGTCTTGGGCAGCACGCCGCTCAGCTGAGGGCTTTCTGCTTCTATCAGCGTCATGGCGTGGTTGACCTTTTCGCCGATGTTGACTTTACCAGCTTCCAAGTTCAGCAGATATTCATAGCGTGCTTCTTCCGGCAGAAAGATAGCGCTTTTCTGCTGGAAGTCGATGGATTCCACCGGCAGTACACGCCCGTTGCGAACCGGGCGGTCTTTCATAATCTCGGCTTCCACATAGCGGAAGCGGCTATACGCATAGCGCAGGAAAATCAAGCCCAGCACGGGCATACAGTATTCCTGACTGGTCAGCTTGCTCTCTGCTCGGAGCAGGTCGGCGGATTCCCACAGCTCGCTTTCTAACTTGCGAAGGTTAATCATGGTGCATGTCCTCCAGTATATCACACACAGTGCGACCACACATGATGCGGCACTAACTCTATTATACCTCTTGAAGTGCATTCAGGTCAATTGCTAAATCAGCTGTGCCTTGCTTTTTGCATGAAATTTGCAAGGTGCCCACCGTCTTAAATGCGGCGCTTGCTTTGAAATCAGATGGAAAAAGTACACCAGAAAAATATAATTCGCATGTCGTTTTTTGAGAAATTTTGTGCTATAATTTACATGGTCAAGTATGCCTAATAATTTTGCTTTGTGCAGAAAGCGCATACTTGACCTAAGAACAATTCCGCAATTGCTATTTATATGATAATAGAGGTGTGTTATGGAGAAAATCACTGAATGGGTAGAGAGGCTTAATGCGAGTGTTCGCAATAAGCCAAACCAGTCTTTGCAGAATGAATTATTCCGCAGAATTGATGCTGCGCTGGGAGATGGCACGGCTTCAGTTAAGGAGTGTGTAGCAGCGTTTTGCCGTTTTGATGCTAAAATTGTTGGACTGTTTTACCAAGAACATTATTGGAATTATCAGGAAACATTGCGCGCTGACTGGGATCAAGCGATGATTCGTTGGGCGGAGAAAAATACGGGAAAGCTGTCAACACGCGCAACGATACGCATCGTTCCAATTATTCAAATGAAGCTTTCTAAAATCACATCAATTAACGAAGTGCTTTTAGAACTTCGCTGGCTGTCTAATAATGGGGATGACAGGTCGGCTTCTGAATTTATGAAGCTTCGCAAAAACAGCACGTTACCAGATTTACAGAAGCTCTTATCGCTTGATATGAATGAGTGGCCGAATGGAAAAGAACAAATTTTCAAAATGTACAGTATCATCTTTAGCGACTGCAAGGAGCAAAGCACACAAAAGCTGTATTCCGAGTTCCTTGCACGGAATGGAAATAATCAATCATTGAAAAAAGAACAGAATGCTGCCGATGAAACTGAAAAGACCGAGCAAAATGGCGAGGAAAATTTATTGCTGCCGCAGTCAGCAGTAGATTCGGAATCGGGAGCATTATCTTCCGAAAAAACAATGTGCAAGGAAAGTGAATGCGAGAATAAGCAGGATGAAGTAGCTGCTACTGCGGCTGAAGAAAATAATGCACACCAAAGACAAGCTGGAAAACTGTCCGATGGTGTTGCATTGGCTGAAGCACTATTGGCATGGACTTATGAGCAAAAGAAGAAAATGCAAAGTCAAGCAGAGCAGATTGCGGAACTAACATATGAGCTAAAAAAGAAGCAAACAGTGCTTGAAAATCAAGCTGCGCAGATTGCAGAGCTGAAAGAACGTACTGAAAAGCTGCTTGCGATAAAAATCAATCTTGAATCGGTCATTGAGACGGCTAAATCCGAAAACGAAAAGCTAAAAACAGCGAAAGAAAAAGCGGAAAATACCATTGCACAGGTTCAACAGATGGCAGGAAACTCTGCAAAACAGGAGCTGGAAGGCTTTAAGGCAAAGCTGTCATCAGAAATGTCATATGCAATTAAGTGCTATCAGGACGGCTGTGCAGAGGATGAAAAGGCGGAGATTTATGGAGCTTTGCTTGAAGAAATGATTGATGTTCTCGCAAACAATGGTATTTCTGCGGAGGAATAATGAGTATGATTTCGTTTGGCATAGACTTTGGGACGACAAACACAGCGGTTGTTGGCTGTTTAACAACAGAAAACGGACTGACGACGACGGCTTATGGCGAAAACAATCAGCCTTTTCCTTCCTTGGTGGCGTTGCATCCGGAAAAAGATACGCTCTTTGGCAGTGAGGTGAAGAAACGGCGAAGTCAGCTGATTTCCGAGGGATACACGGTTCTCGCATCCTTCAAAACAATTCTGGGTTCGGGAAACAGTATCGCTGTCGGAAAGAAAAAGTATAGTCCGCTCGATGTAACTGCGTTGTTCCTTGCCTATATCAAGGAGCGTGTAGAGAAAATGGCTGGCTGTGCCATGAATGAGGCAGTCATGGCAATTCCTGTTGACTTCTCATTCGAGCAGCGCGCTGATTTGCGTGAGGCGGCACATAGGGCAGGAATATGTATCAAGTCGTTTGTGAGCGAGCCAACGGCAGCGTATGTTAAATGTCGGGATGAATTGGCTGGGGCAAGCAATGTCGCTGTTTTCGACTGGGGCGGCGGCACACTGGACATCAGCTTGATTTCTATCGAAAACAGAGAAGTATCAGAACTTGCAGTTGCAGGGATGCGTCTTGGCGGCAATGATATTGACCAGATGCTTGCACGCCATATCCATGCGAAAATTATGCGGCAGGTATCGACAGCATGTCCTTTTGATGACTTATCCCCGAAAGAACGCGACGGCCTTCTTGACCGTGCAGAGGCAGCAAAAAAACGCTTGTCCTCCGATGAATCTGCGCCTGTGATGCTGATAAAATACGCGGGAAGACCCACTGTACGAGAAAATGTGACATTGGATGAATTTTCAAAGCTGATTGATGCAAAAGTCAACGAAGCAATTCAGCTACTTTTTTCGGCAGCGGATAAAGCAGGGGTCGCGCTGGGGCAGATGGATGCCATCTTAATGGTGGGCGGAAGTTGTGAAATGCAGGCGATTTACCAACGTATCGAAGAGATAGGGGAAGAGTATCACCTTGCCGTTTGCCGCCCGGAGCGTGTACAATGGTCTGTGGCTGGCGGAGCAGCAATTTTGTGCGAGAAAGAGCCGGTCTATAAGCTTTGCAGCGCTTTTGGCGTTTTGCTTTCTGATGATTCCTTTTATCCGGTGTTTTTACCCGGACAGGAAGCACCCTGCAAATCGCATGAGTTAGGCGAACTGCGAACTTCGCAGCTAATAACTTCTTATGGTGTGGGGACAATAGTCGATTTCAAAGAAGAAACCGCTATTATTGGTGGAGCTGATGACTGGAAACCGGCGGATGAAGATGACCCACGAATCTTACACTGTCACAGCTTGGAAAAGGTGCTACAGCGTGCTTACTTCGTAAAGCCTAAGTATGATAAGAAAAATCGAGCAATCTATGAGAAATCGTATAGTCGTGACATTCGTGCATATTGTTTCCCTGAAATTTTGTATTGTCCAGCATGTACATATCTGTGGAAGGACAAGCAGCTTGCTGGCTTGCAGAAAGGAGAACTGCGCTGTCCAGAATGCAACCATAGATTAGTCCCTTCACGTTTTATTGTTGCATGCCGTCATGGTCATATCGACGACTTTCCGTATTCACGATGGGTTCACCGAGGTGCCGCGTGTGAAAAAAATCAGGGAGGGGAACCTGAACGATTAAAGCTGTTCAATATTAATGGGCGAACAAACTTGGGCAGTCTGATGGTATCCTGTGAACTGTGTGGAAAAACACGCAGTATGCAAGAAGCGTTCGTTCCAGGGGCATTAGCAGCCGTGTATAAATGCGCTGGCCGCCAACCGTGGTTGGAACACGACGCTGATTCGCCATGCACAGAGAATGCTGTTGCTCGAATGAGAACATCCGCTGGTGTCTATATGCCCGTTAATATTAGCGCGCTGAATATTCCACCGTGGAGTACACAGGTCAACAAAATTCTATTTCGACATCTCGATGCGATGGAAGGAAAGAGTGATGAAGCGCTGCAATCCTATATAGAACGAAAAATCCGCCCGTATCTTCCGAAAATCTCAAACAAACAGATTCTGGATGCTTACCGCGTGCTGTGCACAGAACAGAACAAGCCGCATCCTGCGTCGCTCAGAGAACTATATGAGGAAGAATACCGCGCACTTTGTGAAGAAACGGAAGATGAAAATGCGGATTTCAGTTCCAGACGAATTTCTCCTCCGAAAAAGTATCATATGCTGCTGGATAGTGTCACGGCAGTTGATTGCCTGACAGAAATTGTGACAATGGTTGGATTTACACGTTTGCAAGGCTGGGATGGAGACATGAATAGCCCTTGCTTAGCACCAATTTTTTCACGAAAGCAGCAACAATGGCTTCCGGCAATTGATATGCATGGTGAGGGAATTTTTATTCGGTTAAATGAAGAGAGAGTTTCCGATTGGGAAAAGCAAAACCAGCATATCTACCAGTTAATGATGGAGCGGATTCAAGAAAACAAAATCCACTGTGAAAATGCTTCGCCAAGGTATGTGCTGCTTCATACTTTTTCGCACTTATTGATTCGTTCGCTTGCAAAAATGTGCGGTTATCAATCGGCATCACTGAAAGAAAGAATTTATTCAACATATCCCAGCGGCGAGAATATGGCAGGGATTTTAAGGTAACACCGCACAAATGAGGTGGTC
>OMGK01001714.1_pt1 | contig 11297 bp, 10 predicted proteins | sample 1645881 | NCBI WGS metagenome assembly OMGK01 (sample SAMN00849303, study PRJEB25192) | human gut metagenome
TCAGAATATCGGAGTAGGAATGATTCAGTCCAAAATTGGTAGAGATCTCACTGGCACCACGATCCATGAAAATGATCAGGAAGCTGGAGAACACCATGGTCAGAGGATTGAACTTGGACATCCAGGATACCAGTACAGCCGTAAATCCCTGTCCACCTGCAATGGTGGTGGTAACAGTATGGTTGATACCGCCTACCAGAAGCAAACCTACCAGTCCGCACAGCGCACCGGACAGAAGCATAGTACGGATGATTACCTTTTCTACCTTGATACCCACATATTTTGCGGTATTTTCACTCTCACCCACAACGGAGATCTCATATCCCTGCTTGCTATAGTTGAGATATACATACATGAAAATCGTAATCACTACCGCCACTACAATACTTAACAGATACTTTGAACCAAATATCTGGGGCAGCCAGCCCACGTTGGTATTCTGGTTGATAATACCGATCTTACCGGATCCCTTGGGAACCTCCCATACAATGGTATAGAATGCCACAAGCTGGGTAGCTATGTAGTTCATCATCAGTGTAGACAGTGTCTCATTGGTATTCCATTTTGCCTTGAAAAATGCAGGAATGAAGCCCCAGATGGCTCCTGCTGCCAGGCTGGCCACGATCATGCACAGGATCACAACTGCACCCGGAAGCTTGTCCCCCAGGCAGATCATGCAGGCTGCGGATGCCAGACCCCCGATCAAGACCTGTCCCTCACCGCCGATATTCCAGAATTTCATCTTGAATGCCGGAGTCAGTGCCAGTGCAATCAACAACAGGATCGCAATATTCTGAAAAGTAACCCAGGTCTTACGGACGGATCCGAAAGCTCCCAGAATAATAGACTGATATACCTGTAAAGGATTGATTCCCGTGGTGATCGTCGTAATGATACCGCACAGGATCAATGCCAACAGAATCGCTACGAAACGGATACCCAGAGATTTATACCAGGGGAGAGCATCTCTTTTTACGATATGAAACAAAGGCTCTTTATTCTTCTCCTTCATGTTCTTTGCCTCCTACTCTGGTCATCAGCATACCGACCTCATTTTTATCTGTCTTTCTCGCATCGAGGATACCGCTGACTTCTCCGCCGCACAGCACCATGATACGGTCGGACAGCTCCATCAGCACATCCAGATCCTCACCTACGAAAATTACGGCAACGCCCTTTTTCTTCTGTTCATTGATCAGGTCATATATAGTATACGAAGAATTGATATCCAGTCCACGTACCGCATAAGCCGTTAACAATACGGTAGGTGCAGACGCAATCTCTCTTCCAACGAGAACCTTCTGTACATTACCACCGGACAATCTGCGTACCGGAGTGGTGATACCCGGGGTTACAACCTCCAGATTTTCTACCACATCAGTCGCAAGCTGTTTGGAAGGTTTCCTGTTCGTAAACGGTGTATGTCCCTGTCGGAAGGAACGTAACATCATATTGTCTGTCAGGTCCATATTGCCCACCAGACCCATGCCGAGACGATCTTCCGGCACGAAGGAAAGTGAAACACCCATCTCTGCGATCTTCAACGGATCCTTGCCGATCAGCATTTCCTTGCTGCCATCGTCCTCTACATAATGAATCGTACCGGTCTCCACCACTTGTAATCCGGCGATAGCTTCCAGAAGTTCCTTCTGTCCGCAGCCGGAGATACCGGCGATTCCCAGAATCTCACCGCTGTTGGCGGTAAAGGACACATCCTTTAACTTGACGATTCCTTCTTCATTACGAACCGTCAGTCCCTCTACCTCGATACGGGGCTTGGGATTCACAGGCTCCGGTCTCTCGATATTCAGTGTCACAGCGTGGCCTACCATCATATTGGTCATTTCGGTGACGGTGGTATCCTTCGTCAGCATACTGCCGATGTACTGGCCGTTTCTGAGTACAGCCACTCTGTCGGACAGAGATTCGACTTCATGCATTTTATGGGTAATGATGACGATAGCCTTGCCGTCATCTCTCATTTTCCGGAGGACGTTAAACAGCTTCTCGGTCTCCTGCGGTGTCAGTACGGCGGTAGGCTCATCCAGGATCAGAATATCCGCACCACGGTACAGTACCTTTACGATCTCTACCGTCTGCTTCTGGGATACGGACATATCATAGATCTTCTGCTTCGGGTCCACTTCAAAACCGTATTTATTGCAGATCTCCTCGATTTTACGGGAAGCTTCTTTAATGTTCAGTCTACCTTCCAGACCCAGAATAATATTCTCGGTGGCAGACAGTACATCGATCAGCTTGAAATGCTGATGCACCATACCGATTCCCAACCGCAATGCATCCTTGGGAGATCTGATGACCTCTTCCTTACCGTTAATAAAGATCTGCCCCTCATCCGGAAAATAAATACCGGAGAGCATATTCATCAGTGTCGTCTTACCGCTGCCGTTTTCTCCAAGCAGTGATAAGATCTCACCTTTGTAGATATCCAGATTCACCTTGTCATTGGCGATCACGGATCCAAAAGTCTTGGTAATGTTTTTCATTGAAACCGCAGCTACTTTTGTCTCTTTTTCCATCCTCTGTCACCTTTCCAAATTATCCATAACCTGTATACTTTGAGTCGCCCCTTTTCTACCCTGTCGATTCTTACAAATTAACAGGGTAGAAAAAGGGCGGCGCGGCGATAAACGCGGCGCCGTCCAGGCTTTTTAAGAATTAATACTGCTCGTCCAGCAGGTTGATGCCGTCGATTCTTACATTGAAGTAAGGAGCGGAACGGAATGCAACATCGGACTCATGGAAGTATCCGTCACTTACTACCTCATGATCGGGAGTATAATCAGGATCGGTATCGATATCAGCCTCATAGCTGTCCAGTGTCTTGCCGTCTACAGTGAAGGTAGTGATATCATATACGTGAGTCTTGCCTGCGATCAGATCAGCCTTTGCAGCTTCTACTGCTTCTGCAGTACCCTCTGCTACAGCAGTACCAAGGTCACTCAGTTCTACAGAACCGGTCTCCAGAGTACCGCACCAGTCGGTATCAATAGGAGTTCCGTCTGCTACACATTTGATAGCATACTCGAAATAAGGCTCCCAGTTAACTCTGGAAGATACCAGGAAAGTATTGGGGCAGGCTGCCTCAGTGCTTCCGTTGTAAGATACGTTGGGAACGCCTGCGGTCTCACATGCGGTAGGAGCACCCATGGAGTCTGCATGCTGGCTGATCAGTACACATCCGCCCTCGATCAACTTGTTAGCTGCTTCCTTCTCAGCGGTCTCATCGTACCAGGAACCGGTAAAGGTTACATCCATGGTAGCGCTGGGGCATACGGAACGAGCGCCCAGGAAGAAGGATGTATAACCGGACATAACTTCTGCATAAGTATAAGCACCTACATAACCCATCTTAGCCTGATCCTCAGTAATATCACCGTTAGCGATCATCTCATTCAGCTTCATGCCTGCAACGATACCTGCAAGGTAACGACCATCATAAATGGAAGCAAATGCATTGTGGAAATTGTCCAGGCCCTCAGTATGAGCCTTGGTTCCGGTTGCATGGCTGAACTGAACATTTGGATATTCCTTAGCAGCCTCAATGATGTAGTCCTCATGTCCAAAACTGTCTGCGAAAATGAAATTACAACCTGCATCAGCAAGCTCACAAGCTGCTTCATAAGCTTCCTGTCCTTCAGGAATGTTGGTCTTGGTCATGTACTCAATACCAAGCTTCTCACAAGCTGCTTTTGCTGCATTCAGGAAGTTCAGATCATAAGTAGAGTTCTCATCATGCAGGAAAATGAAACCTGCCTTTACACCGGTAACAGCTTCACTGTCGGTTGCTGCTTCGGTAGTACCTGCTGCTTCGCTAGTACCTGCTGCCTCGGTGGTAGCTGCAACGGTTGCTACATCTGTGCCGGTGGTAGCTGCATCATTGGATCCGCATCCTGCCAGAGCAGTAACTGCGAGAGCCATAGCTGCGAGTAAACTTACGACTTTCTTTTTCATAATTCTCCTCTTTCTGCGCTGCTGCTTCGTCACAGATCCATGGTGGCAGCGCGGACACAGATCTGCGAATAAACTGCTGAGCCTTAACATAAAAAGGGTAGTATGATCTTTCATACAACCCCTTTATTGTATTCTCTCAACATTAGTCAGTATAAGCATTTGTCTGACTTCTTGTCAAGAGAAGTATTAAATTTTTATTAACTCGTTTGCGAATGTGGTTCTGAATAGTTATCTAACTTATCTAACTCTTAAGATCGGAATGTGATCTCTCCGGTCTTGTCATCCATGCTTTCCACAATAGCGAGCGACTCTACACGGATACCCTTGGAACGGATCAGGTCGCCGCCCTTCTGGAATCCCTTCTCAACGGCAATGCCGACACCCTCTACAGAAGCTCCCGCTTTATTGACAATGTCGATCAGACCCTCCAGTGCGCATCCGTTGGCCAGAAAATCATCAATGATCAGAATATGATCTTCCGGATGCAGGAATTTTTTGGAAACGATCACGTCATATACTCTCTTGTGCGTAAAGGATTCGATCTTGGTGGAATATACTTCACCGTCAATATTTACGGACTGGGACTTTTTTGCAAATACCACAGGCACATGAAAATGCTGGGCTGCCACACAGGCGATACCGATACCGGAAGCCTCCACAGTCAGAATCTTCGTAATCTTACGGTCTGCAAACAGATGCGCCCACTCTTTTCCCATTTCATTGAACAGATCAATGTCCATCTGATGATTCAGAAAAGAATCTACTTTTAATACATTCCCTGCTTTTACCGTACCGTCTTTGCGAATGCGCTCTTCGAGTAATTTCATTGTATGTCTCCTCTTTTGTTTCTTCTTAATATATTTTAATGATGTCGGGGTCAAAAGCCCCCGACTTTGATACCTACGAATTGCTTCGTGCTACGCACTACCACAATTCTACCCAATATTCGCATATCGTGGAATTATCATCCCACTTTTATGCTCTTATGTCTCTTATTATACGCAGGATATTAGTCCTTTTTCAATAGAAGAACTATATTTCTTGCTATTTTGACAACATTTTGCTATGTTAACCATGAGAATACTGAAATCACGAGGTGCCTTATGCCTATCAGAGGATATATCATAGAAAAATATAATACTATGACTAACGCTTATACCTGCAACCGTCTGGTACAGGAAGCTTCTGCCCTGGATATGAATCTTCAGATTGTAGGGATCCATGATACTGCGGTCTCTCCGCATGGTGTCATAAATCATGGTAAAATACTGGAACCCGTGGATTTTGTCATCAACCGCTATAAATGGGGACGGGAAAAGGATGCTATAAATGCACTTGCCACCCGAAGCTATAATCCATTAACTGCTTATAATATCTATATTAATAAATTTGAACAGGTACGAAGGCTTCATTCCAAAGCCTTTTTGATCCCGAAATATCTTCTGGGAACTTCACGGTTGCCTTTTTCTTCTATTGTAGAACAACTGGGCCTTCCCTTTGTCGGTAAAGGACTGGAAAGCTCCATGGGAGAGGAAATCGTCTGCATCCGGGATAAAGCTTCTTATGAGGAACTCTCTCTTAACTACCCTTCCTCCAAGGAATGGCTCTTCGAAGAATTTATCTCAGAAAGCTACGGCAGAGATCTGCGCTTTTACAGCATCCGCGGAGAAGCCGTTGCCTGTATGCAGCGCACATCCCAGGGGGATTTCCGTGCAAATGTAGCTCTGGGCGCTTCGGTAGAGCCTTACCCTGTCACTTCCGGCATCCGTACCATAGCCGCAGATATTTACGAGCAGACCGGACTGGATTTTCTGGGAATTGATCTGCTTTTTGGCAGAGAAAAACCTTATTTTTGCGAAATCAATGTCATGCCGGGACTGGAAGGTATTGAAAAGGCTTCCGGCATAAATGTTGCGGGAAAAATTATTGAGACGATACAATCTGACTTTACATCAAAGACTTAGTGTAAAAAATAGTTTTTTCATGCGCAAATATGTGCCTGCACAGTGTACGAAAATACATGATACTAAAGTATCTGGAAAATTGCAGGCTACAAAAAGGTATTTATATGAATAACACTTCCGAAACATCACTGCAATTTCATAAAATCACTACGCGTAAGGAGGCGGAAGACTTTGTCTATGCCTCTTATCTGCGAGCTGCCTCACATCAGGATTATGCTGCAAAGGACGCCAGAAAACGACACCCGGAACTGACCAGATCCCTGCTTTGGCAAAAATCCGTTACTCCCTGCATCGTTGTCACCGGAAGCAAGGGAAAAGGCTCCATTTCCAACATGATCTCCCGAATCCTGCAGACAAGATTCTCTGTGGGACTGATGACCAGCCCTCATATCACGGACTTTCGCGAACGCTTCCGTGTCAATGATACGATGATCAGTGAATCTGACTTCTGCCGTCTGATGACAGAGATCCAGCCAGAGATTCTGAATATTGCCTCTGATCTGCCGGAGTCAGTATGTATCAGTCCCATGGGAATCCAGGCCGATCTGGCACTGGCTTATTTTTCGGAAAAACATACGGATTTCAATGTGCTGGAATGCGGTAAAGGTGCAAAATACGATGATGTGAATAATGTACGTCACGATTATGCCGTGATCAACCGGATTTTTCTGGAGCATACGAGGGAACTGGGTGATACGCTGACTGCCATTGCGGAAGATAAATCCCACGTTATCACCGGAGAGCAGAAGTGTGTCTATTTTGCGGAGCAGGAACCGGAAGTTCTGGAAGTTCTGCAGCGCCGTGCCGAAACTCTGCATATTCCCTATAAGATCTACGGTCGGGATTTTCATGCGGAAAACATCCGTTATACCTGCTTCGGAATGCAGTTTGATGTTGAAATCGGAGACAACATTTATGCGGATTTACAAATTCCGTTGCTGGGAGAACATCAGGCGAAAAACTGTGCTCTGGCACTTGCTGTGTGTGTGGATGTGCTGTCTGATCTGCGCAGGGAATCCGCAGTTTTTTCTTTGCCAGACATCCGGAAAAATCTGTCTCTGCTGCACTGGCCGGGACGCATGGAAGTCCTGCGTTCCAAGCCGTTTGTTCTGCTGGATGCCTGTATTAATGCCACCAGCTGTGAGAATGTAAAGGAAGTCCTGCGACATCTGGGGGTTTGGAATTGCACTGTTATTGTGGGAATTCCGGAGGATAAGGATTATGCCGGGGTGGTTCGGTCCATGAAAGGTATGGCAAACCGGATTATCCTCACCAGATCCGGGAATCCGCATTATCATTTTTCCCAAAAGCAGCAGGAGTCATTGGCAGAAGAAGATATTGGCACAATATGGACAGATTCCGTGAAACAGGCACTGACTCTGGCCGGTTCTTGTCCGGATCCCATTGTAATCTTGGGAACGACATCGGTAATTTCCGAAGTAGAGCAGATTTTTCAGCAATCTTAACTTGCCCTCACCGGATACAGGTGCTACAATGAGGGCAAATAGAAGAGTAGCAAAACATTACGCAGAAAGGAGAAGTCCCATGACAGGTATTTACGGAATCGGTAATTATAATAATTATAGTCTGTCCGGTAATTACGGATACGGTTATTCTGCCGGCTCGGTATCCTCCGCACAGCCCGAGGAGAAAGGTGTTGTATTGAATCCCGGAAAATCCGATGTAGAAAAGCCCGGCAGAAAGTCTTCTCCCGCAGAATGCGAAACCTGCAAGAACCGGAAATATCAGGATGGTTCCAACGAAATGGTCTCCTTCAAATCTGCATCTCATATTTCACCACAGGCTTCCTCCTCCAGAGTTCGTGCCCACGAACAGGAGCATGTAACGAACGCTTACAACAAGGCCGCACAGAACAACGGCAAGGTTCTCTCCGCCACGGTGTCCCTGCGGACCGCGGTATGTCCCGAATGCGGCACCGTCTACACCGCCGGCGGCACCACCACGACCAAGATCAGTTACAGTGACGAGAGCAATCCTTACCAGCAAAATAAGAAATCTGCCGATGCCGCCATGCTGATTGGACGGAATCTGGATCTGAGTGCGTAAATGAAACATAATTTTTGACACGCGAAAGCCCCCACCTTTTATGATATGTGAGGGCTTTTTTATTTTCATTTTAATACGCCACATACCAGTCCCGGCAGGGCAGGAGAGCGAATCCATCGAATTTTTCCGCATCCGTATAGTAAATGATATATATCTTATTTCTGTCAATATGCTCCCAGTCGATTCCCATAGTGAAGCGGATTCCCTTGCCTAGGAAAGACTCCGGCTTGGGAGGTGCATCGCTTAAGTTCCTGTTGGCAAGGTATTCTGCAGCGTCAATCTCTCCGTAGAGCAAAACACTGGGATATTTGATGGCATCTTCGATCTCGATCTCACGACCGCTTTCCGCCGCAATCTCCATGGCTTTCTGTACGGCTTCCTCGCTGCCTTCCTGAAAATAGGCACTGACCAGCTCTTTATAAGAAGTAAAATATGCCTTTTCAAACTGTACATTTTCCCCCAGCAGAAGTGCTGCCAAAAGAATGCTTACTGCAATTTTTCCATAGAAATTCCCTTTTTTCCCCAGAAAATCTGTCAAAGAAGACACGCACAATGCTCCGCACAGAACAAGAGGAATATAGATGCAGTTGATCTGGGTCATTCCCACGGTAACCAGTAATCCCAGCAGCAATGCGCCGGTCAGTTGAAAGAATATCATCCATAATAATGTTGTCTGTCTCTTCTGTAAGGCTAGGATCAGGCGGACCACCAGTAAAAAAACTCCCAGAAAGATCAGTACTCTGGCTGTGATTCCGAAAAATCCAAACGGCATGATCACATCGTAAGGACGACCGATATCCTGCCGATACAGAAGATACAGCAGATTTTTGAAATTGTATAAAATATCACGGAAAGAGGATGCTATTTCATTCACTCTGAAATCCGTCATTACATAGACCGAAAAAGGGCCTATGGAGAACTCTGGGAGGATTCCTCTGTTTACCAGCAAAAACGCCAGCAACGGAAGTGCCAGTAATCCAATGATCACCACATGGATCACGAAATATTTGTCGATCTTCAAAGTCTTTGTAAGAAATCCGTATCCCCATTCTAACAACAGAAGGAGTGGAACAATAGGCCAGATGGTCGCATAACAATACAGGCTCAGACCGTAAGAGAATGCTGACAAAATAAGTAATCTCGGTTTTTTCAGACCATAGGCAAAAAAAGTCAGTCCAAGAAGCAGGAACCCTGGTGCCAGATTGGATTCCAGTCCCCACCTTGACATCATGATATGCCAGGGACATACACTGAGAAGAAGCATGGCCCACAGTCCGGCCGCTTCATTCACCATCTCTTTCATCAGAAAATAAACCGCCACCAGAGATAAAATTGCTACAATGGCCTGCGGTAGTCTTACTACCAGTGGAGTGATCTTACCTCCGGTGAACACCATAAAAGGAAGCATGAGATACGAGTTCAGTGCATTCTGCCCGCCTCCCCAGGACTCGAAATACACAGGATAGGAGTGTCCTGTGGAATCGATCCCACTGTGAAACAGTGAATATGCATTGAACGCTCCATAAGCCTCGTCCATCTGGTAACCGCCCGGAACCTTCCCCAGCTGCACCAACCGCAATATAGAACCAAATACTAATATGAGACAAAACAATATGGTGTATTTATGTTGTTCTATTGTTTTCTTTAATGTCATAGGTCTTTTATATCCTTTTTGCTTTCCAACATTTATTTTCATTTTATCATATTTATGATTGGATTGTCTCTGTAAAACTGAAAATTGATTTCGATGACATTTTGGCCCGCAGATTATCATATTCGGTTTACGTAAACTGAAACATAAAGTCTTCTGGAAACCTACCCATATTTCGTTTTCCTTGTCTATTCAGATTTTTAACATCATTTCCATATATCTTCGGTATGTTTTGAATCCTACTGCTTCATAAAAGGCAAGTGCATCTTCATTAAACTCCCACATATTAAGTTCCATACGATTTATTCCCTGCTCCTTTGTATAAGCTTTTATAAATGCTATCATTTCCGATGCAATTCCCTGCCTTCGGTATTTTTTATCCACACAGAATTCATCAATATCCATAAAATCACGTTCCTGCATAAAAGGAGTTTCCGGTTTATGAATATGATGAAGTACAGCAAAACCACAGATCATTCCTTCCGATTCCGCCACAATAATTTTCTGCTCGGGATCTTTCCAGATGGTATATACATGATCTTGTAATTCCTTATTAAAACCGGCCTTGAAAACCTCGGATTTTCCTTCAACATGCAGGTCATTTACCTGTTTTCTTAATTCATTTACCCGTATTAATTCATTTTCTTTTGCAAATCGTATGACCATTTTTATAGACACCTCTTTTTCTTTATTTTATACTATATACAAGTATATAGTGTGTAAATTATACTTTCAATTACATATATGCAGTAGATATTTATACTTTTTACAATTAAGAATTGCATATAATGTATTTTAATATTTCATTTTCAAAAGGAGATTTATATGCCTCAGAATGATAGACATAAGGAAAGAGAAATACCCATTGAATTTGATTTTTATAATACATTAGAATCATTGCCAGTAGATAACAGATGCACTATCATTATGATTTCCTGTGGAAGCACAACTGTCAAAATCAATGAACATATTCAGACAGTTAGAGACCGTTTCAAGTTTTGTGTAAACGTTAAAAACTGATATAAGATTTGTGAATAGTTACAAATGGGCAGAGCCGATTTTCCGGATTCTGCCCATATCTGCATTATACAGGAGTTTTTGGGTATGTCAATAAAACCTGCCTAAAGCAAGCTGTTTTTACAGGTTGCGTCCGATTAGACGTTCTTCAAAATAGATTTCCAGCTGGGAATGGATCTGCCCCCAGTCCTGCCTGTGTCCGGTCCATTTTTTCGTGATATCCATAGTTGCCAGATACAGCATTTTTAAAAGGCTATCATCTGACGGAAAAACTGTCTTGCTTTTGGTCACTTTCCGAAGCTGACGGTTGAATCCTTCAATGGCATTTGTGGTATAAATCAAACGTCTTACAGCTTCTGGATACTTGAAATAAGTGGACAGTGTTGCCCAGTTATCATGCCAGGATTTATAGATTTTCGGGTACTTGGAATCCCATTTATCTTTGAATAATTCTAACTCATTTAAAGCTGTTTCTTCCGTTGGAGCCGCATATACAAGCTTCAGATCAGCCATCAGTTTTTTGATATCTTTGTAGGAGACAAACTTCGTTGAATTGCGGATCTGGTGAATGATACACTGCTGAATCTCTGTTTTTGGATAAACCGCCTCGATTGCCTGTGGAA
>OMGK01001718.1_pt1 | contig 11279 bp, 10 predicted proteins | sample 1645881 | NCBI WGS metagenome assembly OMGK01 (sample SAMN00849303, study PRJEB25192) | human gut metagenome
GATGCTACAACAATCATCGGTGGTGGAGATTCAGCAGCAGCAGTTAACCAGCTTGGTTACGGTTCAAAGATGAGCCACATCTCAACAGGTGGTGGAGCTTCACTTGAGTTCCTTGAAGGAAAAGAACTTCCGGGTGTTGCAGCAGCAAACGACAAATAATTAAAGATAATGATTGGACTGTGGTGGTGTTTTGTATGCCACCACAGAAATTTTTGGAGGAAAAAATGAAAAAAGGAATGAGAAATTGTGCAAAAGCACTTGCTTTTGCAATGGCGGTTGCCATTTTTTGCCCAGTAAATGCTGGAGCAGCTACGGTGAATGAGAGTAAGCCGATGGTATTAAATAGTAAGTATACGGCTTCTCTGCCGGTAAGCAGTGAGACTTTTTATAAGTTTACACTGAAGAGTAAGACAAAAATCATGCTGGATGCAGCTTATGATGCCGGTTATTTTGAAATTATCGGTGCGAGTGGAAGTGTTCTTTATGAAGGAACCAAAGATGAGCATATGAACGGTCCACAGGATTGGACATTAAAGAAAAAAATGACGCTGCAGAAGGGTACTTATTATCTCCATCTTTACACGAAAGGCGAATGGGCTGGCGATTCCATGACATTTGTGATTAAAAACATGAATGCACCGAAAAAGCCGGTTGTAAAGAAGATTAAGAGTAAAAAGGGTATCGTTGCCGGGAAGACAAGCGCCAATGTCCGTGTCTATGTAAAACGTGGAAAAACTCTGCGTACTGTAATCGCAGATGCCAAGGGCAAATTTTCTGTTAAAATCAAGAAGTTGAAAAAAGGACAGAAAGTGAAGGTCTGGGCAAAAAGCGTAAATCAGGTATCCAGCAAAAAGGTAACAGTTAAAGTAAAATAATTACACATTATGAGCAGATTGAGAAGATATTTTGTATAAGGAGTGATATTTTATGTCAAGAAGAAGAATTATCGCAGGAAACTGGAAAATGAATAAAACACCAAGTGAGGCAGTTGCCCTTGTAAATGAATTACTTCCTTTGGTTAAAAATGAAGATGTTGATGTTGTATTTTGCGTACCAGCCATTGACATTGTACCGGTTGTTGAGGCGGCAAAGGGAAGTAATGTAAATGTTGGGGCAGAAAATCTTTATTTTGAAGAAAGCGGTGCTTATACTGGTGAAATTTCTCCGAACATGCTTGTAGATGCCGGAGTTAAATATGTCATTATCGGACATTCGGAGCGCAGAGAATATTTTGCAGAAACCGATGAAACGGTAAATAAAAAGGTTTTGAAAGCATTTGAACATGACATTACCCCGATTATCTGCTGTGGTGAGACATTGACTCAGAGAAAACAGGGTATTTATGTGGATTGGATTCGTATGCAGATTAAAATTGCATTCCAGAATGTAACAGCTGAGCAGGCCCAAAAAGCAGTTATTGCTTATGAGCCAATTTGGGCAATCGGAACCGGCGAGACGGCTACGGCAGATCAGGCAGAAGAGGTATGTGCAGCAATTCGAGCATGCATTGGTGAGATTTATGATGCAGCTACTGCAGATGCGATTCGTATTCAGTATGGCGGTTCCATGAATGCTAAGAATGCTGCAGAACTTTTGGCAAAACCGGATATTGATGGTGGACTGATTGGTGGAGCATCTTTAAAACCGGATTTTGGTCAGATTGTGAATGCATAAATTCGTAAAAAAATTCGTAAAAATAAAATTCGCTATTGACAAGTGATATGTATATATGTATAATATGTCTTGTGTCTGTCAGAAAGACGGACACGAGATATATGCGCGAGTGGCTCAGTTGGTAGAGCACAACCTTGCCAAGGTTGGGGCCGCGGGTTCGAGTCCCGTCTGGCGCTCTAATATAAAAAAGAGTGACTCCAAAAGGAGCCGCTCTTTTTTACTTCGAGCCCCGCCGTGGCTCGAAGTTCGAGGTCTCGGCTGCCGCCTCGGTCGTAGCAAAACGGTGTCCACCGGACCCCAGCTACGTCTCGCGCTTTCGTATAAAAAGAGTGATTCATGAAAAGAGTCACTCTTTTTTCCCTTGAAATATTGGCTGCCGCATGAGGCGTAATTGCTATACTGTTAGAAGTATTTCGACACCATTTTCTTCAATTGCTTTTAAGTCTTCTTCTAATGCATCGTCATCAGTAATAAGAACATCTAAAGCGTTAATAGGACAAATGCTTATAATAGAATCTGTGCCAATTTTGCTGGTAGGGTAAAGTCCATAAACTTTTTTTGTAGACGCAAGAAGAGTGTTATACAGACATAAATTTCTGGTTCGCTGGATGGATAATCCGAAGTCAGCACTGACTCTTGCTGAGGTAATAAAAATTTTATCGAAGCGCAGCCGTTTTAACATCTCAATGGCGAAACCATCATATACGCAGCCGTTTTTGTGGAATCCACCTCCTAAAAGAAGGATGGTAATGTTTGGATATTGACGCAGATTATCTGCGATAGAGATGGAATTTGTTACAATGGTACAATTCAAATCATGCGGCAGATTCTGTGTCATAAGATACCCAACACTTGCACTAGTGATAAATATTACATCATTATCATTTATGCAAGTGACTGCTTTTTTTGCAATGGCAAGATAATTTGGGTCAACTTTTGCAATGCGTTCCTTAGCTGTTAAATCCCCAATGTTATATTGAGCCCCGATTGTTTCTCTTAAAATGGCGCCGCCGTGAGTTCTTTTTAGCATACCTTGTTCTTCAAGCAGACGCAGGTCACGTTTGGCAGAATCATAACTTATGCCAAACATATCTTGTATCTCTTGATTTGTGATACTTTTGTTTTTTTGCAGCATTTCCAGTATTTTTTTGTGTCTTTCTTCAATAAACATAATGGTTACCTCCTTTAATGGTTGTTGTATTGTAACTCAGATATTAGCATAATCGTTAATAAATGTCAACATAAAACGTGAATAAAAGTTAAATAACGTGAACAAACGTGGAAAACAAGATGCTTTATTGCTAGATTGTGTTGAGCCTGACTATAACCCTTTTACCTATCTGCATGGAAGTTTAAAAACAGAAAAATTCCGCGGACATAATTTTGATAATGCACGAAAATGTTTTGTGTGTTTGATTCATAAAATCGAAACAGAAGAAATGACTGAGATAAAACGATGTTATTTATTGGGTAAATTAATACATTACGTTGCGGATGCCTTTACATTTCCCCATAATAATGTGTTTAAGGGAAATCTGGTACAACATTGTAAGTATGAAAATAAACTGCATGCTTATATGGCTGAACGATTACAAAAGGATTCTATTGCATGGACACAAGCTATGTCAGAAAAAACGCTGATTGAGCAAATTGATAAAATGAAAAAACGAAAGAGAAATTCCGCCATCCGTTTATTTAACACAAACACAAGCGGTAGCCCTTGCATTTTTTTTCATATTTTGATAAACTGTAAAATTGAGAATAGAACTAACTATATTATTGTGTTTTAGACGCAGAAATGAGGCAGATATGGAATTAATTAGTATACGCGATTTGTATCGCAACCAGGAAAAGTATGTAGAACAGACGGTTACGGTCGGAGGATGGTTAAGAAGCGTCAGAGATTCCAAAACATTTGGATTCTTAGTGGTTCATGATGGAACATTTTTTGAGCCGCTTCAGGTGGTATATTCAGATAAACTTGATAATTTTTCAGCAATTTCCAAATTGAATGTAGGAGCAGCTGTGATTGTTACGGGAAAAGTAGTAGCAACACCGGGAACGAAACAGCCATTTGAGATTCAGGCAGATGAGGTTGTTGTAGAAGGTGAGTCTGCACCGGATTATCCATTGCAGAAAAAGAGACACTCCTTTGAGTATCTTCGCACGATTTCCCACCTTCGTCCGAGAACAAATACATTTCAGGCAGTGTTCCGTGTGCGTTCTTTGATTGCGTATGCGATTCATAAATTCTTCCAGGAGAGAGAATTTGTTTATGTACACACGCCATTGATTACCGGAAGTGACTGTGAAGGTGCCGGTGAAATGTTCCGTGTGACGACATTGGATATGGAAAACCTTCCGATGACAGAAGAAGGAAAAGTAGATTATACAAAGGATTTCTTCCGCAAAGAAACTAACCTTACCGTAAGCGGACAGTTAAATGGTGAAACGTATGCGATGGCATTCAAAAATATTTATACATTTGGTCCGACATTCCGTGCGGAAAATTCAAATACGACACGTCATGCGGCAGAATTTTGGATGATTGAGCCGGAAATTGCATTTGCGGATTTGAAGGATGATATGATTTTGGCAGAGAACATGTTAAAATATGTTATCCGCTATGTGCTTGAGAATGCACCGGAAGAGATGAACTTCTTCAACCAGTTTGTGGACAAGGGACTGATTGAGCGTCTGCGGGGAGTTGTGGATGCGGACTTTGCACATGTTACTTATACCGAAGCTATCAAACTCTTAGAAGAGCACAATGATAAATTTGAATACAAAGTAAGCTGGGGATGCGATTTGCAGACCGAGCATGAGAGATACCTTACGGAAGAAATTTTCAAACGCCCTGTTTTCGTAACGGATTATCCAAAAGAAATCAAGGCATTTTATATGAAGATGAACGACGATAATAAAACCGTTGCCGCTATGGACTGTCTGGTTCCTGGAATCGGGGAGATTATCGGAGGAAGCCAGCGTGAAGATGATTATGATAAGCTGGTTGAGAGAATGAACGAATGTGGACTGGATAAAAAAGATTATGAATTTTATCTGGATTTGCGTAAATATGGTACGGCACGCCATGCCGGATTTGGTCTTGGATTTGAGCGCTGTGTGATGTATTTGACAGGCATGCAGAATATCCGCGACGTTATTCCGTTCCCACGTACTGTAAATAATTGTGACTTATAAAGATTACACTAGGAGGTTAGTAACATGAATTTAATAATTCCACAAGGCTATCAGTCAGCGTTGGATATCCGCGAGACTGAGGTAGCAATTAAAAAAGTAAAGGATTTCTTTGAAAAGGCTTTGGCTGCCAATTTGAATCTGACACGAGTTTCAGCACCGCTTTTTGTAGATCCGGATTCCGGATTGAATGACAACTTAAATGGTGTAGAGCGCCCGGTTTCTTTTGATATTTTGGAGCAGAACGGAAGGGTAGCAGAAATCGTACATTCGTTAGCCAAGTGGAAACGTCATGCGTTGGGCCGCTATGGTTTTGCGCATGGAGAGGGACTTTATACGGATATGAATGCGATTCGCCGTGATGAAGAAACCGATAATGTACATTCTTTGTTTGTCGACCAGTGGGACTGGGAGCGCATTATCGACAAAGAAGAACGTAATGTAGATACTTTGAAAACTATTGTAAATAAAGTATATCAGGCATTGATGGAAACAGAAGATTATATGGCAATGCAGTATGACTACATTAAGAAATCCCTGCCTGAGCAGATTACCTTTGTGACAACACAGGAACTTGAGGACCGATATCCGGACAAGACGCCAAAAGAGCGTGAGTACGAGGCAGTAAAAGAATATGGTGCCATTTTCCTGATGCAGATTGGAGATAAGTTAGCTTCCGGAGAGCCGCATGATGGACGTGCACCGGATTATGATGACTGGTCATTAAATGGTGATATTATCGTTTATTACCCGGTTCTTGATATGGCATTTGAAATTTCTTCCATGGGAATCCGTGTGGATGAAAAGGCATTGAAGGAGCAGCTTGAAAAAGCAGGATGCCCGGAGCGCGAAAACCTTCCGTTCCAGAAAGAAATTTTGGAAAAGAAACTTCCGTATACCATCGGTGGTGGAATCGGACAGTCAAGAATTTGTATGTTTTTCCTGAAAAAAGCACATATTGGAGAAGTACAAGCATCGATTTGGCCGGATGATGTGTGGGAAGAAGCATCGAAGAAAGGACTTAATATTTTATAATGGATAATTTTACCTTTTATGCGCCGACTTATTTTGATTTTGGTAAAGGCGCCGAAAAGCATGTTGCTGATTTAATAAAAAAATTTGGCGGACATAAAGTGCTGCTTCACTATGGGGGAGGCTCCATCAAAAAGAGCGGACTTTATGATACCGTGATTTCCGTATTAAAGGAAAGCGGTTTGGAATTTTGTGAACTTGGTGGTGTAAAACCAAATCCAAGAAGCGGACTCGTATACGAGGGAATTGAATTGTGCAAGAAAGAAAAGGTTGACTTTATTCTTGCCGTCGGCGGTGGAAGTACGATTGATTCGTCTAAGGCAATTGCTGCCGGTACTTTGTATGATGGAGATTTCATGGATTTTTATCAGGGCAAGGCATCCGTTGAGAAAGCGCTTCCAATCGGAACGATATTAACGATTGCGGCAGCCGGCAGTGAGGGTTCTCCAAATACGGTAATCACCGATGAAAAAACAATGGTGAAAAAGGGAACAAAAAGTGATTTGCTTCGTCCGAAGTTCTCTATTTTGAACCCGGAACTTACCTGCACCCTGCCTCCGTATCAGTCGGCAGCGGGAGCAACGGATATCATGATTCATGTTTGTGAGCGTTATTTTTCCAACACAGAGGAAGTTGAGATTACAGACCGCTTGTGTGAAGCAATTTTAAAAACAATTGTATATGAGGCACCGCGTGTCATTGAAAATCCAAATCATTATGAAGCGCGTGCAAACATTATGTGGGCAGGTATGTTAGCGCATAATAATGTGTGCGGTGTCGGTCGTGTGCAGGATTGGGCAAGCCACCATATTGAGCATGAACTGTCAGCTCTTTATGACGTTACTCATGGCGCAGGACTTGCAGTAATTGCACCGCTTTGGATGCGTTATGTCTGTAAGAAAAATCCGGGTAAACTTGCTTTATTTGCAAACCGTATATTTGATGTGCCGATGAATGAGAAACATCCGGAGAAAACCGCACTCAAAGGAATTGAGGCGTTTGAAGCATTTTTGAAAAAAATCGGCATGCCGTCTTCTTTCGCAGAGATTGGTGCAAAAGAAGAGGATATCGAGCTTATGACCGATAAGCTTTTGAAGGGGCGTAAGACCGAAGGAAATTATGTGAAATTGAATCGTGATGATGTGATTGCGATTTATCGGAGTGCATTGTAAAAATTAAGGAGGCAGATATGGACCAGAGAGAATTTCTACGTCAGATGGAAGAGTTGGTAGATTTTGGACGAACGAAAGAAAATTTGCTCACCAAACAAGAAATTGCCGATTATTGCAGTGACTGGAATTTGACAGAGGAACAGATGCCATTTGTCTATGCATACCTTAAAGAACATCGGATTGAGGTAGAAGGATATCGTGCGCCGGTAGAGAAAACGGAAGAAGAGGCTGTCGAAAAAAGCGAAAAGGATTCCAAATATCTGCGCTTATATAAAGAAGAACTGTGTCAGTTAAAGCGGTACGAAGAAGAGGAACTTGTGCGTTTACTCGAACAGTTGCGAAGAGGCGAGGAAGAAGTAATTTCTTCTGTTATCGAAGCGCATCTGCATCGGGTCATGCAGTTGGCGGATAAATACCGCGGCCGTGGTGTGCCGGTGGAAGATTTGATTCAGGAAGGTAATTTGGAATTAACCGCCTGTGTTGCGATGCTCTGTGGAAATGAAGAAGTTGTGGATTATCAAAAAGCCATTGAACATGCAGTGAGAAGCCGGTTGATTGAATTAGTAGATGAAGAACTGGCAGGAACGGACAGCGTGCATGCACTGCTTGGGCGTGTGAACCTTTTGTTGGAGGCAACGAGGACATTAGCGCAGGAATACGGACGTATTGCGACAATTGAAGAACTTTCCGAATTTACCCATATGGATATCGAGGAAATTAATCAGTACGTCGATTTGTCCCACAATGAAATAGAACTGGGAAAAGGTGAAAATGAACGAAAATAAAGAATTTAAACTAGAGGCTCTCGTTGAGCCTCTTTGCTTATGGTATGAAAAGGAAAAACGCAGTATGCCGTGGCGGGATGATGCTACGCCGTATCATGTATGGCTGTCGGAGATTATGCTCCAGCAGACAAGAATAGAAGCGGCAAAAGCATATTATGACCGGTTTACAAAGTGTCTGCCGGATATTCCTTCTCTGGCAGCAGTTTCGGAGGAAGAACTTCTGAAATTGTGGGAAGGACTTGGATATTATAACCGCGCACGCAATTTAAAGAAGGCAGCTTCTCTTTTGGTGGAGCGGTATGATGGCAGGCTGCCGGCCGATTATGATTTGCTGCTTTCACTGCCGGGAATCGGAAGATATACAGCGGGGGCGATTGCATCCATTGCTTACGGCTTAGCAGAGCCGGCGGCAATGTGCTTCGTGTTACGATGCGGTATTTAAATTGCGATGAAGATATTATGAAGATGTCGGTTCGGACTAAGATGGAAAAACAACTTCGTGCCATTATGCCAAAGGACTGTCCGGGCGAATTTAATCAGGCACTGATGGAACTCGGGGAAGTAATCTGCATTCCAAATGGGAAACCACTCTGTGAAGAATGTCCGCTTTCTCATTTGTGTCTTGCCCACAAAGAAGGGCGTGAGATGGAACTGCCGAAAAAGGCGGAGAAGAAAAAGCGCCGTATCGAGAAAAAGACAGTCCTTGTATTCCGGCAGGGTGACCGGATTGGAATTGTAAGACGACCAAATCAAGGGCTATTAGCCGGTATGTGGGAATTTCCATCAAAAGAAGGACATTTGACGATGCAGCAGGTGAAAGAGTATTTGTCAGAAACCGTATCCTGTGAGGTGACGGTAAAACGATTAAAGAGCGGCAAGCATATTTTCTCCCATGTGGAGTGGCACATGCGCGGTTATGAGATTATTCTTCCGGAAGGAAAACCACAAGATGTAGTGCATGGGCTTTTGCTTTGTGACTTGTCAGAGGTCCAGGAAAAATATCCGATACCGGTTGCTTTTCATATTTTCTTACACCAGATTTGAGTGTGGAATAACGTAAAATAAGGGCTTTGGATGAATTTCCGGCTCTTATTTTTATATTCTGTAAAAACACATGATATAGTGCATACTGCAAAAAAAATACAAAAGAATTACAATATATAGTAGACAATGCATACCTCATTTGGTATAATGATTCCTGTAGGAAAAATTATGAACGTTAGTATTGGTACGGATTGAAAGGAGTTGTACAAAAAGTGAGGGTAATCAAAAGGGATGGCCGAACCGTAGAATATGACCGAAACAAAATATTGATTGCAATACGGAAGGCAAATGCAGAAGTGGATACGTTTGAAAGGGTTAATGATGACATGATTGATGGCATCGTTGCCGGTATCGAGAATATGAAACGTGATACGATGCAGGTGGAAGATATTCAGGATATCATTGAGCAGAAATTAATGGCGGCAGGAAAGTTTGACCTTGCGAAAAAGTATATTATTTATCGTTATACGAGAGAACTGGTTCGTAAAGCCAATACCACAGACGATTCGATTATGAGTCTTCTCCAAAACAGCAACAAAGATGTTATGGAGGAAAATTCAAATAAAAATGCATATGTGGCAAGTACCCAGCGCGATTTGATTGCCGGAGAGGTGTCAAAAGATTTGACAAAGCGTATTCTTCTTCCGGAGAAAATCACAAAAGCGCATGAAGACGGTGTGCTTCATTTCCACGATATGGATTATTTTATTCAGCCGATTTTTAACTGCTGTCTGATTAATATTGGGGATATGCTTGATAATGGTACAGTGATGAACGGAAAACTGATTGAGAGTCCAAAGAGTTTTCAGGTTGCCTGCACGGTTATGACACAGATTATTTCAGCTGTAGCAAGCAGTCAGTACGGCGGTCAGTCGGTAGACACCAGACACCTTGGCAAATATTTGAGAAAGAGTGCGGACAAGTACCGCAAGCATTATACCGAGCGTTATGCAGGGAAAATTGCGCCGGATGTAATTGAAGAATTTGTTAAAGAACGTGTAAATGACGAACTCCGCTCCGGTGTGCAGACAATTCAGTACCAGATTAATACTTTGATGACAACGAATGGACAGTCTCCATTTGTAACACTGTTTTTAAATTTGGATCCAAAGGATGAATACATCAAAGAAAATGCGATGATTATTGAAGAGATTCTTCGTCAGCGCTTAGAGGGAATTAAAAACGAAAAAGGTGTTTATGTGACACCTGCGTTCCCGAAACTGATTTATGTATTAGATGAGCACAATGCCTTAAAAGGCGGTGAGTACGATTACATTACAAAACTTGCTGTCCGCTGTTCGGCAAAGAGAATGTATCCGGATTACATATCCGCAAAGAAAATGCGTGAAAATTATGAAGGAAATGTATTTAGCTGCATGGGATGCCGCAGTTTCCTTACACCGTGGAAAGATGAAAACGGTAATTATAAATTTGAGGGACGTTTTAACCAGGGTGTTGTCAGTTTAAACCTTCCGCAGATTGGTATTTTAGCAAAAGGCGATATGGAATATTTTTGGCAGCTTTTGGAAGAAAGATTGTCGCTCTGCTTTGAAGCTTTGATGTGCCGCCACCGTGCGCTTGAGGGTGTAACCAGTGATGTCAGTCCGATTCACTGGCAGTATGGTGCGATTGCACGTCTGCAAAAAGGAGAGAAAATCGATAAATTGTTACATGGCGGTTATTCCACGATTTCTCTTGGATACATCGGTTTGTATGAAGTTACGAAACTGATGACCGGCGAGAGCCAGACAACGGAAAAGGGAAGTCAGTTTGCAAAAGCGCTGATGAACCGTCTGCGCCGTGCAACGGATACATGGAAAGAGGAAACCGGAATCCATTTTGGACTTTATGGAACACCGGCAGAAAGCCTCTGCTACCGTTTCGCTGAAATTGATAAAAAACGCTTTGGTGAGATTGAAGATGTAACGGATAAAGGATATTATACCAATTCCTACCACGTGGACGTGCGTGAGAAAATTGATGCTTTCAGTAAATTTGAATTTGAGGCACAGTTCCAAGTTATTTCTTCCGGCGGTGCGATTTCATATGTAGAGGTGCCAAATATGCAGAACAACCTGCCTGCACTGGAAGAAGTTGTTAAATATATTTATGAGCATATTCAGTATGCTGAATTTAATACAAAATCGGATTATTGTCATGTGTGCGGATATGACGGCGAGATTATTATTAATGATAATCTTGAGTGGGAATGTCCAAATTGCGGAAATAAAGACCATGACAAAATGAACGTAACAAGAAGAACCTGTGGGTATCTGGGTGAGAATTTCTGGAATGTGGGCAAAACCAAGGAGATTAATGCCCGCGTACTCCATCTGTAAAGAGGAGATGAAAGAAAATGAATTACGCAGATATT
>OMGK01001730.1_pt1 | contig 11203 bp, 8 predicted proteins | sample 1645881 | NCBI WGS metagenome assembly OMGK01 (sample SAMN00849303, study PRJEB25192) | human gut metagenome
CATTGGATGACCTTTTTAACGAGGGATTTAATGCTGTGTTTATAGGGGTCGGCTGTGCCAAGGGTATGAAACTTGGATTCCCCGAGGACAATGAACAAATTGAAGGCTATTACAACGGCTTGGATTTTCTTCTTCAGGTTGAACGCGGCGTCGTAGAAGGTGAGGCTCCTTCCTTCTCCGGAGACTTTGTGGTTGTCGGCGGCGGCAACGTTGCAATGGACTGTTCTCGCTCTGCTGTGCGTATGACCGACGGCAAAGTTCATGTCATATATCGAAGAACTGAAGCTCAAGCTCCGGCAGATCCTTTGGAAATCAAGGCGGCTAAAGAAGAGGGCATCGAATTCCATTTCCTGACAGCTCAAAAAGAACTGGTGCTCGAAAACGGTAAAGTTACCGGACTTCGCTGCATCAAACTTCGCGAAGGCGCGCCTGAAGCCAACGGCAGAAGAAAGCTTATCGAGATTCCGGGTACGGAATTTGTCATTCCTTGCTCCAATGTCATCAGTGCTATCGGACAGCGAATTGATCAAAGTATTTTTGAACAGAAAGACAATATTCTGTTTGATAAGCGCGGCAACATTTCCGTGACGGAATCATTGGCTACAAGCCGTCCCGGCGTATTTGCGGGCGGAGACTGTGCCACCGGACCGACCACGCTGATCGGAGGTATGGCTCAGGGTCAAACAGCTGCCGAATCTATTCATGAATATCTAACCCGAGGTTCCGTCGGTTTTGAACCGCGATCACGCATGACTCAGATGATTAAGAAATGCAATCTTCTTGAGGAGACTGAACCCGTTCTTCCGACCATTCATCAGGATCGTCAGCAGATGCCGGAACTGGCGCCCGAAATTCGCGCCCATAACTTTGAAGAAGTCGAACTCGGATTAACTCCGGAAGAAGCTAAGAAAGAAGCGGAACGATGCATGCGCTGCTACCGGCTCTTCGGCGTTGTTACCCAGCTGCCGATTCCCGGTTTTAACCAAAAGGCTCAATAAGAAAAAGGAGAATAGAAATGAGAGCCTATATCAACAACAAACCTTTTGATTTTGATCAAGAAATTACAATTTTAGAAGCGGCCAGACAAATGGGGTTCTTTATCCCGACGCTTTGTGCTTTTAAGCCGCTCTGTCACACACCGGGGACGTGTGCAGTTTGTATCGTCCGTGTAAAAAGGGCCGACGGTCAGGAACTTACGCTCACCAGCTGCAAGACACCTTTGGAAGACGGAATGGAAGTTGACACTATTTCCTCTCAGGTCAAAAAAATGCAGCGAACTCAGGTGGCTTTGATCTTCGCAGACCACGACATGGATTGTGTGACCTGCGGTCGTTACGGTAATTGTGAACTTCTTCAGCTGGCTCGCAACTTAGGAGTCCAGAAGGCGCCTTTCACGGGCAAATTTATTGCTGAACGAAAGGTTGACCATACCGATCCGGCGATCGAGCTCGATGTTAATAAGTGCGTCCGCTGTATGCGCTGTGTGGAGGTGTGCAATAAGATCCAAGGCATCGGAGCGCTTCGTATTGATGAAATCGGAACGAAAGCCGGTGTATGCCTGAACGGCACCAAAGATTGGGTGGATTCCACTAAATGTGTTCGCTGCGGACAGTGCATTATGGTCTGTCCTACGGGGGCTTTAATGTCAACGGATAATGTGGATAAGGCCCGCGAAATTCTTGAAGACGAAAGTGTTATTTCCGTAGTTCAGTTTGCGCCCTCTGTCCGCGCAACATTGGGCGATGCATTCGGAACGCTTTCCGGAACTAATGTTGAAAAACGCATCATTGCCGGGCTGAAGATGATGGGTGCCAACTATGTTCTTGATACCAACTTCTCAGCTGATGTTGTGATCATGGAAGAAGGTACCGAGCTGCTTAATCGAATCAAAGATAAGCACTCAGTGATGCCGATGTTTACTTCCTGCTGCCCCGGCTGGGTTAGTTTTGTTGAACAGCATCGTCCTGAAATGCTGGACCATCTTTCCACCACTCGCTCTCCGCAGGCTGTGCTCAGTTCTCTTGCCAAGACGTGGCTGCCGGAAAAAATCGGCGCCGAGCCTTCAAAGATCCGTGTGATTTCCATCATGCCGTGCACAGCAAAGAAGATCGAGGCAGGACGCCCACAGTTGGCCAAAGACGGCGTGCCGGACACGGATCTGGTTTTAACCGTCCGCGAATTGGCAAGACTCTTTAAGAGCCGTGGGATAGATCTGAAAGAGATCGAAGACGGTGAATTTGATACACCCTTTATGAGCCGAGGTTCGGGCGCTGGTGTGATTTTCGGGAAGAGCGGCGGTGTGGCAGAAGCGGCCTCAAGAACGCTTTACCATGTCCTCACAGGAAAAGAGGTGAACAACGTTCCCTTTAAGACCTCCAACCACCCGCATGTTTATAAAGAAGCGGATATGGACGAAGGCGGCGTGAAGCTGAAAATCGCAGTCGTTTACGGTCTAGCCAACGCCAACAAGATTTGTGATGAAGTGGCCGCGGGAACCTGCGACTATAACTTTATCGAAGTGATGACTTGTCCGGGCGGATGCGTCAACGGCGGCGGCACGATTCGTTTCAGAGGAAACTATTTGAACGCTACTTCGAAGCGCTTCGAAGTTCTGGAACGCGCCGACGAAAACAGTCCGGTTCGTCAGTCTCACAACAATCCGATGGTCAAAGAGCTTTATGACGAGTTCTTGGGAGAGCCGAATTCTCACAAAGCTCATCAGCTGCTCCATACTTCTTACGACGATCGAAGCAAGACGCCTGCCGTTCCTTCCATCCGTCATGTGTGGAAGAAGATCCAGTTAGGCTAATCAAAATTAAAGCTCTTCGAAGAAATTCCTGAAGGGCCTCCAAAAGTAAAAACCGGATTCCGTTTAGGCTCCGGTTTTCTTATTACTCGTTCCGGATTTGTCTTGTAACAGCTCTGAACTGTTCTTTGAATCCGACATCATAAAGGGCGGAAAGAGCAGGCGGCTCGAAAGCAAAGATCTTGGAGATATCTTTTTCTGCATTCGAGATGCAGTCGGCTAAATCTGCGCCGATCTTCATCGTCATGAAGGTATTCAAAGAAATTTCGAAATTCAAAGCGGCTTTTTCACGGATCTCTAAGAGTTCTTTTGTGCGCTTGTTTAAATGACGTGTGTAGAACTTAACGACTTCAAGAATCTCATGGTTGATCTTGACGTTGTTTTTAAGCGTGGCGCGCGCAGCTTCAGAAAGATTAGGAGAAGTGAGTTTTTCTTCTGCTGTGTTGATTTGCTTAAAGGCTTCTTTTTCGATTCCTGCAACGCGCTTCATGTAAACCTTGCCGATTTGATACAAAGCTCGATTTACCGCTTCTAAATAGAGGCGGTTGCACATCATGTAAAAACCTGCGTAAGTTTTAGAGAGTTCCGGAGTCGGGTTCGACTCAGCAAGCTGAGACTCCAAACGCTTTAACACCTGACCCACGCAGTCAGCTACAGAAAGAATGGCGGCAAGGTCCTCGCCTTCGGCCGATTCAATCAGGCTTTCCAGCTGCTCGCGATCGATGCGAACGCCGCGTGCCTTCAAAGAATCCAGCGCTTTATCCAAAAGCACAACGATTTGTTTTTCGTCGTATTCGATCTTGCTTTTGTAGCGGCTGATCTTGTCCTTTAAATTGCTTTGTGTACTGTTAAGAATGTTCCAGGTCTTTTTCGGAGCCGCGATTAAATCTTTTTCCCATTCGAGGATTTGCTTTTGGCGGCCGCGAATGTCTTTACGGACATTTTTGACTAAGCCGAGAAGAGACATGACTTCATTATTGAACATCTCTTCGAAGCATTCGGAACAAATTCTGCGGGTCGCGGGTTCCTGATAGACATAACGGCGGATGAAGTTGCGGCCCTGAGGGTGAACTTCCTGCGCGATGAGTTCAACGCCTTTTTCAAGTTTCGGACGAAGGCCTGACCAGGTTTTCTCAAAAGTCTGAGAATGAAAAATAGCTCTTTCCATTGCCATGTAAAGAGGGTAAGTCACAATCATACGAACCGGTGCAAGCATTCTTAATATTCTTCCGTTAAAGCCTTAATTAGTCCTTCAGGATTAATTTTCTTTATCTTAACTGATCACGGTCTTAAATTTCGGGGGCTAGCTATAAATCCTGGGGCGATGCATCCAAATGGTTTTCACAAACCATTGAGAAAAAACACACCAAGTACCGATTGTCATTTTCCGCCTGAGACGACGAAGGCTCCGTAGATCCGAGCCCTCATACAGCATTGAAGGAAATTAGTCGATTTCGATCAATTCGTACTGGGTGTTGCCCATCTTATGCTCTGCCATTGCGGTCAGCTGGCGCAGGCCGTGACGGGATTCCATTCTTTCAACTAGATCACGATTGTCTCCATGGTGAGAGTAAACCAAGTCGACACAAGCCTGATCAATAGCGAGGAGGTCGGTAGAAGCCAAAATACCGATATCGGCAATCGTCGGTTTGGCCGCTGCAACTCCGGCGCAGTCACAGTCTACGGACATGTTGCGCATGACGTTGATATAAGTGATTCTCTTGCCGAAGTGGTCAATAGTGGCTTTAGCCGAGTCAGCCATCAATTCCATTAGCTTTTCCTTGGCCGGCCATGCATTCCAATCGGCAGGAGGTTCGCCTTCGATGCCATGGACCTGGCGTTTACCAACCTGACCGGAAGCGCAGCCAATGGCGATATTCTTCATCGAGCCTCCGAAACCACCCATAGCATGACCCTTAAAGTGAGTCAGAACCAGCATGGAGTCATAGTTGACAATGTTCTTGCCCATAGCAACTTCTTTCAGGTGGAAGCCGCCGTTAACGGGCAGGTTGACAAAGCCGTCCTCGTCCATGATGTCGACCGGGCAGAACGTCCAGCCGTTAACCTTGATGGTCTCTCGGTGGCTTTCCGTTGTGTAGCGGTCGCCTTCGTAAAGTGTATTTGTTTCGACGATGTTGCTGTTCGGAATCGTCGCCTGAAGGGCTTGGACTAAATCACGAGGAAGGATATTCGGACCGTGTTTTTCACCGGTGTGCAGTTTGATCGCAACTTTGCCGTAAATTTCGCTGTTCACTAAGTTATAGAGTTTGATGAGGTGCTCAGCGTCAATGATCGGCGAGAAGAAAACTTTCGCCGCAGATCCTTTGTATTTTCCGGGTTCAACCCGTTTGGACCCAATAACGGGTGTAACAACAGGCGCATTAATCACTTTGCCGCAGCCGCAGGAACCAGTACAACAATCGCTCACTTCTTTCTCCTTATTCGCTAAAAAGTTTTGCGGATATAACTTATTAATATTAGAACGATTCAAAAGAAGCGGTTTGTCTATTTTTGCGGCTTGTCTGGAAGGCAAGAACTTCATGTGCGGATACTGTTTGCGCTGAAAGAAAAAACGCAAAGCAAAACTTAGAGAAAACTCAAGAATCTCAAGTAAAGTAAAGAAAAATTGAACACCAGGAAAACTCTGAGGGGTAAAATGAAAGAAAAACTAAAAACCAAACTGAGGAGAAATATGCGCATTCGAACACTCTCTTTACTCACCGTCATGTCGGCCGTTTCCTTGTCAGCTATAGCTGCGGCTCCGACAGTCAGTACTGAAGCAAAAAAAGCTGCTGACATGATTAACGCCGATGCTCCGATGCAGAAAATGTTGGCAGAGCTCACGAGTCCTCAAGGACAAAAGTGGCGATTCAATACTCAAATGGAAATCGTCCGAATTGCATCTCCGTCCCGATCAGAAATGCGCCGTCAGCAGGAACTGATGCGTCGTTTCACCGAAGAATGGGGCTTCTCTCCCGCGCAGGTAATGACGCGTACCGACGGCATCATCAAGGGTGCTGGACTTCAGAAGGTTGACGGTCTGCCTGTATATAACGCCTGCGTCAGAATTCCCGGCACTTATTCCCAGCAAAAAGATGCTCAGTCTTACAAAGGCCAGTTTCCTAAGGTCCTCTTAGAAGGTCACATTGACACAGTGAATCCTGCGGAACTGCCGCCGGCTTCAGCTCCCTTCGTGCCGGTTAAGCTTCAGAAAGCTTCTGACGCATTGGTTAAGACAAAGGCAGAACTTGCCGCTTTGCCAGATGAACTCCACTTCGATAAAGACGGAAAGATTATTGAAGACGCCAATTACAAAAAAGCCTATCAGCGTTATAACGACTATGAAGACGCTTTGGGTCGCGGCGCTCTGAGAATTTATGTTCCTGGTTATAACGACGCGATGATTAACACGGCAGCTGTCATGCAAGCCGCTTACATGCTCAACAAATATAAGATCAAGCCGGTTTATGACATCTGGATTTGCGGTACGACCGGTGAAGAGGGCAAAGGCAACCTTTGCGGCATGAAGCAGCTTTACGGTTATAACCAAGACACCGGCAAAGGCAACAATGCTCTGAACTTCGTTGCTAACTTCGGCGCTGACAGTACATCTCCCGGTTCCGGAACGGTTAACTACTTGGGTTCTTACCGTTTCGAAATTAAATACTCGGAACCTGCCGGAGTGAAGGTCGGCGCAAAGCAGCCTTCCGCTTTAATGGCTATGAACCGTGCCATTGAAATGATTTCCAATCTGAAAACTCCCTACGATCTGGATAAAAAAGCAGAAAGAACGACTTACACCGTAGGTGTTGGTTCCTGCACACCGGCGCCGGAAGGTGAACGAAGCAAAGAGTGCACACTTCTCGTCGATATGAGAAGTCCGACACCCGGACCGCTGAAAGATATTCGCAGCAAGATTGAACCTGCTTTCGCAAAGGCACTCCAGCAGGAAAACGCCAAATATGGTCTGAAAGACGGAGACGCCAAAGCCGTGAAGATGGAATTGGTTTGGTTCGGCGATCGTCCCGCCCATAAACGCAAGAATTACGACGATCCTGCTATGCAGGCATTCTGGCAGTCTGCCCGCACAGCTGGCATTGATATTCGTGAAAAACTGAACGAGCGAGCGGCATCGCTCAACGACAACGTTCCTGCAGCGGTTGGCGTTCCGACGGTTAACTTCAACGTTGGTACGAATGCAGGCGGTGGCGGCGGACATGCTTGGTATGAATGGGGCATTCCCGGAAACGGCCAGGACGAAGGCAAACGCGTTTATCGAATGATTCTGATGGGACTTATGGCTGCCGGATACCATACTTCCGACGGAAAGGTTGTTCCGCCGTTGGTTTCTCCCAAAGGCAATCGCACGACTGAAGAGCTGTACAAATAAGGGGGCAGACATGAATAAATTATTAGCAGCGTTAGTTTGCGCCTTTGCAGCATCAGCGGTTTCTGCCGCAACTTATGAAGTTTTCATTACTGGCCCCGGCGGCCATTCCAACGGAAGTTACGGCAACACGAATGCCGTTCACGCCGGAAGCCGAGCAGTTCTTGAACTTGAAAAAGCGCTTCCATGTGCCGTCATTACCGACTTTAAGGGCGGCGCTACGGTGAATGCGATTGCCGGGGACGCGGCTTTTAAGGTCAACACGGCAATGTGCAAGACACCGGAAGTTGATAATAAGGCTTTGATTGAAAAAGCGATCAAAGCCGGTGTCGATAAAGAAAACGCTTTCAGAGGCGTAAAGGCCGGTGACTTGGTGAAAGGATTCCCCGCTGAAATCCAATTCAAAATCAAGTAGTTCAAACTAAGAAGAGGTCAATTCAGTCCGTCCCAGAGGCGGACTGAGTTGTTTTGGCAGCGGGAATTTTGCAGAGCCGCTGATTAAAATACCAAACACTCATTAATAGTTAGTCGAGGAAAAACGGTGAAAGCCATTGTTCTCAGCAGCGGCGGTGTCGACAGCACGACTTGTCTTGCCATGGCCGTCCATGAATTAGGCAAAGAAAACGTCGTTACTCTGTCCTTTGAATACGGTCAGAGACATTGCAAAGAGTTAGAAAGCGCTCAGAAGGTCGCAGATTATTACGGTGTCAGACACGTTGTTTTTAACCTGACTCAGATCTTTTCTTTCAGCAACTGCTCCCTGTTATCTACTAGCACGGAAAAGCCCGTCCATGAAAGTTATGCCGAACAGATCTCTAAAAACGGAGAGGGCAAGGTTTCGACGTACGTTCCTTTTAGAAACGGCTTAATGCTTTCAGCCGGAGCGGCACTGGCTCAATCCTTGTTCCCGGAAGAAAAATGCGAAATCTGGATCGGGGCCCATGCTGATGATGCAGCAGGCAACGCTTATGCCGACTGCTCTGTAGGCTTTAATAATGCAATGGATCAGGCAATCAATATCGGAACTTACGGTTTGGTTTCACTTCATGCGCCACTGAACCGCTGGAACAAAGCACAGGTCGTTGCTAAGGGCCTGGAGTTAAAAGTTCCTTATGAGCTGACTTGGTCTTGCTATGACGGCGGCGAGAAGGCCTGCGGAGAATGCGGCACCTGCATTGATCGTAAAGCCGCTTTTGAAGCCAATGGTGTTAAAGATCCTATCGAATACGTCAAATGAATGCTATAGCACTGGCGCTGGTTCTCTTCGCGGCCGTACTGCATGCTTCTTGGAACTTCGTTTCTAAGAAGAGCGGAGGAGGTTCGTCTTTTGTCCTGCTTTACGAGACCTTTGCCTTTTTGATTTACATGCCTTTGCTGTATTTAGTGGACTTCAAAAGGCTTTTGTCTCTTCCGCTTGAACTTTGGCTGCTGATTATTCTCAGCGCAGTGCTTCATGTCATTTATACGATTGTTCTCCAAACTGGTTATCGAAAGGCGGATTATTCCGTTGTTTATCCGACCGCCAGAGGCACGGGCCCCGCGTTTACGGTTTTAGTGGCGGTTTTTCTTTTTGGAGAAAAGCTTGCACCGCTGGGGTTTGCCGGAATTGCCTGCGTTCTGTTGGGTATTGTGCTGCTCGCAATGCCGGGTAAAGACAAGCAGCTCAAGAGTTCATTATCCAAAGGATTGTTCTGGGGTGTGTTGACGGGCGTGTTTATTGCTTCGTATTCGAGCTTGGACGGATTTGCGATTCAGCTGATCGGATTGACGCCTTTAATGTATTACGTCCCCGGCATGGCGGTTCGGCTCTTTCTTCTAGGCCCTGGGATTCTTTCCAAGGAATCGGGGCGTAAAAGCTTTAAAGAAGACATTAAAAAGCGTTGGAAGTACGCACTTTACATCGGTATTGCACATCCGGCTGCTTACCTCTTGGTTTTGTTCGCTTTGCTTTACGCGCCGCTCGCATATGTCGCACCAACCCGAGAGGTTTCCATGATGCTTGCCCTATTTATCGGAGCAAAAGCCCTTCATGAAAAGGTTACGCCTTTAAAGACGGCGGGTGTTCTTGCTATGATGACAGGAGTCATCTTGATTTCGCTGGCGCGCTGAGCCTGAAAGCTTTGGAAAGAATTGACCGCCGCGCTGACGGACTTATTTAGAAAACGAAATTAATAAGAAGGAGTCTGTAATGTCCAAACTTTACTTAGGCTTTGATGCGGGAACTCAGAGCGTTAAGGTATCTGTCTATGACGAGAATCTCAAGAGCATCACTTCACAGAGTCTGCCCACGATTCTTCGTTATCCGCATGCCGGCTGGGTCGAAATGGACCTGGATGAGTTTTTGGACATTACGGTTCGATGCATCAAACGCTGTGTCGATGACATTAAAGCGCTCGGCTACGATCCCAAAGACGTCCGCGCTGTGATGGGCGACGGCATTATCTGCGGCATTGCCGGTGTGAACGAAGAAGGTGACGCAATCACGCCCTATATCAATTACCTAGATACCCGCACCGATGATGACGTTCGTTTCATCAATGACATGAACTTGGACATCTGGGTTAAAGAAACCGGGAATCCGGAAGCCTGCACGATGTTCCCGGCGATGTTTGCCCGCTGGTTCCTGAAAAACAACTCCAAATTCCAGCAGCAGGGCGTTAAGTTCATGCACAACGCTCCCTACATTCTTTCTCACTTGGCCGGATTAAAAGGCAAAGATGCCTTTATCGACTGGGGCGCCATGTCCGGCTGGGGATTGGGCTACAACGTTATGAAGAAAGAATGGTCCAAGGAACAGCTTGAAATTCTCGGCATCAACGAAAAGTACATGCCGCGTATTCTCAAGCCTTGGGACATTATTGGCGGCCTAACAAAAACGATGTCAGAAAAAACAGGTTTACCAGAAGGCACACCGATTTGTGTCGGCGCGGGGGACACCATGCAGTCCATGATCGGCTGCGGAAACTATGAAGCAGGCAAGGGCGTTGACGTTGCTGGTACCTGCGCGATGTTCTGCGTTTCGACTAAGGGCATCATTCCTGAGTTAAGTAAGAAAGGCAACAACCTTATCTTTAATTCCGGATCGCTTCCTGACACTTATTTCTACTGGGGTACGATTCGTACCGGGGGCTTAGCTCTGCGCTGGTTTAAAGACAATGTCTGCCACAAGGCCAATGACGCGGTTTATTACAACGATCTGAATGATCGAGCCGCTCAGGTTCCGGTGGGCTCCAACGGTGTTTTGTTCCTTCCGTACCTTACCGGCGGTCAGGATATCAACAATAAGAAGTGCGGCTGCTTCCTGGGTTTGACGCTTGATGACGATCAGTCTGTGATGTGGCGTTCGGTTTTGGAATCCATCGGCTTTGACTACATGGAAATTTGCGATCTTTACCGCTCTGCCGGTGTTGACCTTCAGCGTTTGACGGTTGCCGAAGGCGGAAGCCGAAGCTCGCTCTGGAACCAAATCAAGTCCGACATGCTCGACGCCGAAGTTGTTCGTTATAAGAATGCGGGCGGCGCTGTTGTGACGAACTGCATCTTTGCTGCTTATGCCGTTAAAGATGTTCCGGAAATCATTCCTGAACTCTCGAAGATTCTTCAGATCGATCAGTCTTACCAGCCGCGTGCTGAAAACACCAAACTGTATCGTGATCTCTTAAATCTCCAGCGTAAGCTGATTGACGTCGATATGGCGCCGGCGTTTGCTACGTTGTGGAATATGAAGAAGATCTTGCCGCAGAAACAGAACTAAGAAGCGGAAAAACTATTTCATAAGTTAAGGATGAGAGGACGACTAAAAACCGTCCTCTTTTTTCTGCTGTTTTATTTTTTCATGACAGTTATAGTGTCATAAACGGGTGTACGACAACTCCGAAGTTTGAGGAAACGTATCTGACAGATTTGATGGAAACCAAGAAAAAGTTCAGTTTGGAGGAATTTTCCGAATTTACGGGATTTTTCCGAACCATTCGCTTTTATCAACAGGGCCCGTAAAACACCGTCATTCA
>OMGK01001737.1_pt1 | contig 11143 bp, 10 predicted proteins | sample 1645881 | NCBI WGS metagenome assembly OMGK01 (sample SAMN00849303, study PRJEB25192) | human gut metagenome
GCCCATCGAGGTGTTCCACTCTATTTTTGCATGGCTCGTAGCTATGCTAACTTTCTAGTTAATTACCGTTTGATATCGCCGTCTTCGGCATCCTCTTCTGTGGTAATGGCAAAAGCGATATTGGTGGCATGGTCTGCTACTCTTTCCAGTCCGGATACGATATCGGAGAAGATCATGCCGGCTTCGGGAGAACACTCTCCCTTGGTCAGACGCTCTACATGTTTCTTCTGCAGTTCGCGTTCCTTCTCGTCTACCTGATCCTCCAGAGTAACAATCTCCTGCATATGGGATTCATCGCTCTTGGCGAACATTTCTACAGCATAACGGATGATCTTGTTGACCATTTCCAACATATCTCCCAGTTCCTTCTGGGCTTCCTTACTGATGGAAACGCCTTCTTCCTTACGCTGTCTGGCAGCATCCGCCACGTTCTCCGCATGGTCACCGATACGCTCGATATCGTTCACCACATGGAACAGGGCACCCAGACTGTTCAAGTCTTCGATGGGCAGCGTGGTCTGGTTGATCTTCACCAGATAATCCGTGATGGCATGATTCAGGAAGTTGATATTTTTCTCTACCTCGTAGACTTCCTCAATGTCCTCTTCATCCAGCGTGATCAGGGCATTCATGGCACGGTTTAAGTTCTCCTCTGCCAGAGAAGCCATACGCTCCAGCTCTTTGATAACCTCTACCACTGCGGTAGCAGGGTTGAACACCACTTTGTCGCCGATGTATTTTAACTGATAGCTCTCTCTGTAGCCAACCTTCTGATCCTCGCCTGGTACGATCAGGTAAGTCATCTTGACCAGCCATCCGGTGAACGGGAACAGCATAATTACCTGCGCAATCTTGATCAGCGTATGTGCATTTGCTACGAATCGACCGTTATCTGCGGAAATGGACTTGATCAATTCCACGATCTGGTCTCCTGCCACAAACAGGGCAATGTAGATAATAACCGTACCGATAATATTGAACAGCAGATGGATCAGTGCTGCTCTCTTTGCGTCCTTTTTACCGGTCATGGAAGCTAACATTGCGGTAGCACAAGCACCGATATTACATCCCAGGATAATGTACAGCGTAATAGGTAACGGCAGCAGATCCTGATTAGCCAGCAACAACACAATGCTGACCGTTACGGACGAACTCTGGATAATGGCTGTCAGAGCAAATCCCATCAATGTGGCTAAGAACGGGTTCTTCAGAGACATCAGCAGATTGACCACCTGTGGCTCATTCTTCATGTTCGCCATAGCCTGGGACATGGTGCTCAGGCCTACGAACAGGATACCGAAACCAACGACCACTTCCGCCACCTTACGGACCTTTTCCTTCTTCGTAAACATCATCACGACCACACCCACCAGCAGGATCAGCGGTGCTATTTTGGATAAATTAAAAGATACCAGCTGTGAAGTAATGGTAGTACCGATGTTTGCACCGAGGATAACGCCCGCCGCCTGATACAGATTCATCAGACCAGAGTTAACGAAACTGACGACCATAACCGTACATGCCGAAGAGGACTGGATGATACCGGTAAAAATAATACCGACGATCATACCCATGAAACGGTTCGTGGTAAAGATTTCCAGAATACGACGAAGTCTGGCACCTGCTACCTTCTCAATGGAATCACTCATCAACTCCATTCCGAATAGAAACAGTCCCAGACCTCCTGCCATTGTCAATATTGTTCCAAAGCTCATTTTTAATCCCTCAATCTCTCTTGATTCTCTTCCGAAAAACCAAAACAATAATTTTCAAATTTATTCTTATATAAACAATCCAAAATATATTTTACGAGATAGAATAAAAACTTGCAATGTAAATTTTACTTTTCTTTAACTTTTCTTTTACTTTTCTTTACAAAACTTTACGCAATTTCTACCGTGTTTGCGTAAAACAGCTGTTTTTCCTACGCATTTCGACCATCCGTAATATCCCGGTCCAGCTGCTCCTTAAGTTCTTCCAGCGATCCAAATCTGCGTTCCGGGCGCCGAAATCTTTTCAAAGCCACCTCGATCTCCTGCCCGTAGATGTCCTGGTCAAAATCATACAGATAAGATTCCACCCCCATCACTTTTTCAGAAGAAACCGTGGGTTTGGTTCCCACATTGCTGATGGCCTTATAGACCTTTCCATTATGGCGCACCGCCGCATAGTAAACTCCGTTGGGCGGCAGAAGTTTGCCTGCGGGAGGCAGCAGATTCACCGTTGGAAATCCCAGGGTATGTCCGATATGATTGCCATGCTCCACTGCTCCCACCAGTGTATAAGGCATTCCCAGCATCTCTTCGGCCTCTTCCATCCGGCCCTCTTCCACCAGCTTGCGGATGTAAGTGGAACTGACTTCGATGCCGTTCACTTCGATCTTCTCTATGGTCTGGACGCAAAAGCCCAGATGCGGCGCCATTCTCTCCAGAAGTTCGGCATTTCCTGCGCCGTTCTTGCCAAAAGACAGATCCTCACCTGCCGCCACAAACCGGGTATTCATCTGTTTGGCCAGAATCTCTGTTGCAAAACGCTCTGGCTCTGTGGCTGCAGTCTCCTTCGTAAGAGGAAACTCGATCAGAGTGTCGATTCCCAGACGTTCAAACAGGCGTCTTTTTTCCTCTCTGGTGGTCAGTTCTTTACCGTCAGACAGGCCGAACAGCACTGCCGGTGTAGGGTCAAAGGTGAACACGCACGCCGCCAGCCCATATTTTTTTCGGCCAAGAATCTCTTCCAAAAGTCTCCTGTGGCCCAGATGGACTCCGTCAAATTTACCGATGGCTACTGCTGTATCTTTTTCCAGATAAAAGTCTGTTGTTCCTGCAATGATTTCCAAGTCTATTTCCTGCTTTCTGTATTACTTGGGAAGATCTTCACGGGCTTGTACCATTCCTTCGTTTCATCATACGCATAAATGCCCACGAAGCTGTCATCCTCTCTGTAGATGCGCACCCACTCTCCTGCCGGATGTGTGGTCTGTTCCACAGTCTGTCCCGGATAAAAAGCATTCCCGTTATCGATCAGTTTCCGCCACTTTTCCTCCACATGCAACATGGGAAAATCCGAAAAAATACGGTCTGTGGGAAGCAGTGCTTCCTCCAGCCTCTCCGTGTCCCGAAGTTCCTGCAGCTGTGCAAGTGTCAGGGCATCTGCCAGCCGGAATTCCCCGACTCTGGTGCGAACGAGGCTCTGCATGGTGCCGCCGCAGCACAGTTTTTCCCCAATATCGGCACAGAGACTGCGGATATAGGTTCCCTTGGAACATTCCACGCGGAATTTTACCACGGGAAACTTTATTTCCAGAATCTCGATTGCCGGCAGATCCACATGTCTTGCCTGCCGTTCCACTTCTTTGCCCGCTCTGGCCAGCTCATAGAGTTTTTTCCCATTGACCTTCAGTGCAGAATACATGGGTGGGATCTGGTCATAGCCGCCGACAAAACCGGCGATCACTTCACGTACCTGTGCTTCACTCACCGCCACTTCCCGCTCTTCCAGAACGGTTCCCGTGATATCCTGGGTATCTGTGATCTGTCCCAGCAGAAGTTCTGCCACATATTCCTTGGTCCTGTCCGTCAGCATTTCACATGCTCTGGTAGCATTCCCCAGACATACAGGAAGCACACCGGTAGCCTGTGGATCCAGTGTACCTGTGTGCCCTATCTTTTTCTGCCGGCAGATCCCGCGAAGCTTGGCTACCACATCATGGGAGGTAAAGCCCGCTTCCTTATATACATTGATGATGCCGTCCATTAATCCTGTTCTCCCCGCAGTTGTTTGTCGATGTGCAGTGACAAATTGTTGACACAATCATGGAAGGTTCCCCTCATGGTGCAGCCTGCGGCACGTACATGTCCGCCGCCTCCGAAGAAAGATGCCACCTTCGCCACATCTACTTTCTCATTGGAACGCATGCTGACCTTGTACTCCAGTACGTTGGTCTCATACATGAAAATCGCACAGTCCACGCCCTTGATATTGCGCAACTGGTTCACAATGCCGTCCAGATCTCCCGGTACCGCATTGTAGAATTCCATGGTCTTGCGGTCCACCATGCTCACGATGCAGCGTCCGTCCATGAAACGAATGCTCTCCATCAGAGCTCTGCCCATGATCTGGGTCTGCAGATAGGTCTTCTGATAAAAGCTTTCCTCGATCAGCTTCGGGAAATTGAATCCGAAGGAGATCAGAAACGCTGCTGCCTGCAGCGTCTCCGGTGTCGTATTGGAATACTGGAATACACCGGTATCATGGATGATGCCGGTATACAGCGCTTCCGCAATATCCTTGTCAATAAGTTCCGCATCCATAATGTGATACAGCACCTCACAGGCACTTCCCACTTCCGGACGGACCAGATTCACATCACCGCAACCGGAATTGCTGATGTGATGATCAATGTTGATCTTCTTTTTCGCATTCTGGAAATACGTCTCCGCATCTCCCAGACGATCCCCACTGCAATCCAGCGCAAAATACACATCAAAAGGCTCCTGCACGGGACATTCAGTCTGAATCTCATCGTATCCTTTCAGATATGAAAACTCTTCGGACGGCTTCTGCAGATATACGGTAACTTCCGCTTCGGGAAGGAGTTTACGCAGATACATCTGTAAGGAAAGACATACACCCACACAGTCTCCATCCGGACGAATATGTCCGCTGATGCCGATCTTTTTCGCACCCAGACATTCTTCACGCAAATCCATTACTCGTCACCTTCCTCTGTTTCTTCCGTATCTTCCACCACTTCATTTTCCGGCTTCTGTGCCTGTTCATCCGCTGCAATGACCTCATCGATCTTGTGGGACATATTGACACCGTATTCAATGGACTGATCCATCACAAAAGTGATATCCGGAGTATTACGCAGATTGATGGTACGAGCCAGTTCTCTGCGGATAAAGCCTTCGGCGCTCTTCAGTCCCTGCAGGGTAGACTTTCTGACTTCCTCGTCTCCCAGCACGCTGATCCATGCCTTACAGCTCTTCAGATCCGGTGCCACTTCCACAGCGACCACACTGGTCCAGGGACTGATCCGGGGGTCCTTGAGACCGCCCCGGATGATCTCTGCCAGAACGCGCTGTACTTCCCCGTTGATACGGGTATTTTTCACACTATTCTTTCTCATTCTTATTCCTTCTTAATTCTTTCCTGCGGGTATCGTAGACGTCTTGGCGAGCATCCGCGAACAGAATGCGTTTCGCGTAACCCCGTTGAAAAACGTCGGCACTTGAATCTTGCAAGCAAAGCGCAGGAAGATTCTTAGTGTCCGCTACGTTTTTTGCAGAGCGCGAGCGTGGGTAAGCGGAATGCATCTGCGAACGGATGCGTTCTAGTAACCTACCGTGGTACTTCCACCATGATATATGCTTCTACGATATCCAGCTCCTGCATCTTGTCAAAGCCTTCGAATACGAGACCACACTCATATCCGGCCTTAACTTCCTTCACATCATCCTTAAATCTCTTCAAGGAAGCCAGGTTGCCTTCGAAGATCTGCTCGCCCTCACGGGTGATACGAACCTTACAGCCTCTCTGGAACACACCGTCCAGAACATAGGAACCTGCGATGTTACCGATAGCGGATGCCTTGAAGATCTGACGAACCTCTGCATGACCGATAACCTTCTCCTCGTATACGGGATCCAGCATACCCTTCATGGCAGCTTCCACATCTTCGATAGCCTGGTAGATGACCTTGTACAGACGTACATCCACGCCCTCTCTCTCTGCGGTTGCCTTGGCAGTCGCATCGGGACGAACGTTGAATCCGATGATGATCGCGTTGGACGCACTTGCTAAAGATACGTCGGACTCATTGATGGCACCTACGCCGCCGTGGATACATTTAACTACTACTTCTTCGTTGGACAGCTTCATCAGGGACTGTTTTACAGCCTCGACACTACCCTGTACGTCAGCCTTGACGATCAGGTTCAGTTCCTTCAGATTACCCTCCTGGATCTGGCTGAACAGATCATCCAGGGACATTCTGCCCTTGGTCTCTTCCAGCATCTTTTCCTTGTTCTGTGCCAGATAGGTCTCCGCATAGGATTTTGCTGTCTTATCATTATCATGAGCCAGGAATACTTCACCTGCACTGGGAACATCGGAGAGGCCCAGGATTTCTACAGGGGTAGACGGTCCTGCTTCTTTTACTCTGCGTCCCTTATCATCGATCATGGCTCTTACCTTACCGTGTGCCACGCCTGCGGAAATGAAATCTCCCACATGCAGGGTACCTTTCTGTACCAGTACGGTAGCCACGGGACCGCGTCCCTTATCCAGCTCTGCCTCGATGACCAGACCTCTTGCTTTTCTCTTGGGGTTGGCCTTGAGTTCCATGATATCTGCGGTCAGCAGGATCATGTCAAGCAGCTGGTCGATACCTTCTCCGCTCTTCGCAGATACCGGTGCAAAGACGGTACTTCCGCCCCAATCCTCGGGGATCAGCTCGTACTCTGCCAGCTCCTGTTTTACACGGTCAATGTTGGCTGAGGGCTTATCGATCTTGTTCACTGCTACGATGATCTCCACACCTGCTGCCTTTGCATGGTTGATTGCCTCTACGGTCTGGGGCATTACGCCGTCGTCCGCTGCTACTACCAGGATAGCGATATCGGTCGCATTGGCACCACGCATACGCATGGCGGTAAATGCTTCGTGTCCGGGAGTATCTAAGAAGGTGATCTTACGGTCTCCCACATTTACAGTATAAGCACCGATGTGCTGGGTGATACCACCTGCCTCACGATCGGTTACGTTGGTCTTCCGGATAGCGTCTAACAGGGAAGTCTTACCATGGTCAACGTGACCCATAACACAGATTACGGGAGGTCTCTCCACCAGATCTGCCTCGTCCTCTTCATCTTCCTTCAACAGTTCTTCGATGACATCTACCTTGACCTCTTTTTCACAGAGAATGTCATATTCCATGGCAATGTTCTCTGCATCTTCATAGGAGATCTCCTGGTTCACGGTTACAATCTTACCTTCCAGGAACAGCTTCTTGATGATGGCTGCGGGCTGTAACTTCATCTTCTCAGCCAGTTCTTTGATGGTAATGGATTCCGGCAGCACGATCACCTTGATCTGCTCTTCCTGTACCTCTTCCTTCTTCTTTTCCGGCTTGATGAAACGTCCGGGCTTGTTCTTCAGCGCATCCTCGTCCTCGTAGATATGGTCCTTCTTGGAACGCTTGTTGTCCTTCTCCTGGCTGAAACGTCTCTTTTCATCTTCGCGCTTCTTCTCAAGATCCTTGCCTGCAGGTTCCGGAGCGAAGCCCTTATTCTGTCTGTTATCTCCGAATCGATTACCCGATCCGCCATTGCCTCTTCCGTCGCGGCCGTTATTGCCGTAACCGCGCTCACCATTGCCGTTACCGCGGCGATCACCCTGACCGCCTTCCATACCCGGACGACCCTGTCTGTTAAATCCGCCTCCCTGAGGTCTGCCATTGCCCATACCCCCTCTGTTACCATTCTGTCCGCCCTGACGGTTACCCTGTCCGTAGCCACCCTGACGATTGTCACGATTGCCGTCTCTGTTGTCACGGTTGTAACCGCCCTGGCCACGCTCGTTCTGTCCACGGTTGTCACGATTATTCTGACCGTAACCGCCCTGACGGTTATCGCGGTTGTCACGGTTACCGTTCTGAGGTCTGTCTGCCGGTCTGGTCTGTGCCACATTCTGTGCAGGCTGTGCTGCCTGAGGTGCCTGTGCGGCTGCAGTATTCTGTACTGCATTCTGTACTGCCTGCTCCTTTACCGGTGCCTGTGTCTGAGGCTTTTTCGCAGGCTGCTGTCCACGGTTGCCGGGTACCATTGCCACGCTGGGAGTGGGAGACGGAGGGGTCAGCGGCTTGATGGGACGTACGGGAGCCTGTGCCTGAACACGGTTGCCGTAGGAATTATTCTGGTAACCATTGTTCTGGTATCTGCCGCCCTGATTCGGACGCTGTCCGCCTGCATTTCTCTGTCCCTGTCCACTCTGACCACCCTGACGCTGTCCGGGCATCTTGGAATTCTGAGGGTTGCTAACGAAAATAATCTTTTTCTTCTTTTTCGTCTCCTCAGTAGATTTGGTCTCCTCGGAAACTTTCGTTTCCTGAGCCTTTGCTTCCCCTACGGGTGCCTGAGCCTTTTCCTCAGCAGGCTTTGCGTTTTCGGTATTTACCGGAGCTTTCTGTGCTGCGGGTGCAGCTGCTTTTTTCTTTCCGAGGCTGTTGCGTACCAGTGCTGCCGCATCCTCTTCCAGCGAGCTCTGTGCTGCCTTTGCCTCAATTCCTTTTTCCTGTAAAAAACTTAATATATCCTTACTCTGTAGTTCCAATTCTTTTGCGAGTTCATGTACTTTGATTTTCGCCATGCTTTCCTCCATTCTGCCTAACCGGGCAAATTCGCTTCCAATTGCTTGATGAGTGCATCTGCCAGTCCCGCATCACACACACCTACCGAAGATCTCAGATCCCGGCCGATGGCCCAGCCGAGTTCTTCCTTCGTGCCATATTCATATACCGGGACTTCATAATAGGAACATTTGTCGTGAAACAACTTTTTCGTATTGGCCGATGCATCCTCTGCAACGATCACCAACATGGCAGAACCTTTTTTCACAGCGTCCTCCGTCTGGAATTCACCGCTTACCAGGTTACGCCCCCTCATCGCAAGTCCCAAAAGGGAATAAATCTTATTCTGTTTCAAGCTGATCAAACTCCTTTTCCAGTGTATCATATACCTCAGGAGAAATACTCATCTTGAAAGAACGTTCTAATCCTTTATTCTTCCGGGCTTTCTGCAGACATTCCTTCTGTCTGCATATATATGCACCACGTCCGTTTTTTTTGCCGGTTGCATCCAGACATATCTCATCTTCCGGTGTTTTCAGGACACGCAGCATTTCTTTTTTGCCTTTCATTTCTCCGCAGCCTACGCACTGCCTCAGTGGAATCTTTTTTGCCATTGATTATTCCTGCTCTCCATCAAAATCGTCTACGGTATCATCTTCGTAATCATCCACATAGTCCTCATAACGGAAGCCGGGAGCATCCTTGGCCTGAGTCTCGGACTTGATGTCGATCTTGTAGCCGGTCAGTCTTGCTGCCAGTCTTGCGTTCTGACCTTCCTTACCGATAGCCAGAGACAACTGATAATCGGGTACGACTACCTTTGCGGTCTTCTCATCGGGATCTGCAAATACTGCTACGATCTTGGCAGGAGAAAGTGCATTCTGAATCAGGTTACCGGGGTTCTCATCCCAGTTCACGATATCGATCTTCTCACCGCGCAGTTCTTCCACGATAGCATTGACGCGGGCACCATTCATACCTACACAGGCGCCGACAGCATCTACATTGGGGTTATTGCTCCATACAGCGATCTTGGTACGGCTTCCTGCCTCTCTGGCAATGCTCTTGATCTCTACGGTACCGTCCTTGATCTCGGTAACTTCGGACTCGAACAGTCTCTTTACCAGTTCCGGATGGGTACGGCTGACATTGATGCGGGGTCCCTTCGGGGTGTTCTTTACTTCCACAATGTAAACCTTGATACGCTCGGTGGGCTTGAATACTTCGCCCTTTACCTGCTCGTTCTCGGTCAGCATGGCATCTGCCTTACCCAGATTGATGCTGATGTTCTTGCCTACATAACGCTGTACTACGCCGGTCACAACATCCTTTTCCTTCTCGTAGTACTGGTTGTAGATCACGCTTCTCTCTTCCTCACGGATCTTCTGTAAGATCACGTTCTTGGCATTCTGGGTAGCGATACGGCCGAACTCCTTGGACTTGATCTCCACATGGATCATGTCGCCCACCTGTGCTCTCTTGGAAATCTCCTGTGCATCCTCCAGAGCAATCTGCAGGCAGTCATCCTCCACATCATCCTTCGTGGGAACGACTTCCTTCTCAGCATATACCAGAAAATCGCAGGTCTCTCTATTAATCTCCACATGGACATTGTCAGCCTTTCCAAAATGGTTCTTGCAGGCTGTCATCAGGGAGTTCTCGATGGCTTCAAACAAGGTCTCCTTGCTGATCTCCTTCTCCTTCTCCAGAACGTCCAGTGCCTCCATTAATTCCTTATTCATCATTTCCTCCATTCCGGCTTTCGCCTTTTCTTAGTGTATGGTTTCTTCTTATTCTACAAGCTATAACTATTCCTTCGCCCTTTGGCTCTGAATAGTATCAAAAATCTAATGCAAGACGGATCAGGGCAATGTCTGCTCTGGCAAAAGTTCTCGGGCTGCCATCTTCCGTGATCGTAATGTTATCTGCATTGAAGCTCTCCAGAATGCCAGAAAACTCTTTGCATTTGTCAATGGGCTTGAACAGCTTGATCTCTACTTCTTCACCGATGCTCTTCTGCAAATGCTTATCCTTTTTCAGCGTTCTACCCAGTCCCGGGCTGCTGACTTCCAGAATGTAAGCATCCGGAATGAAATCAGCCTTGTCCAGAGCTTCGGATAATGCTCTGCTGACATTCTCGCAATCCAGAATGTTCACACCTTCCGGCTTGTCGATGTAAGCTCTCAGATAGTAGTCACTGCCTTCTTTTACATACTCCACATCGTAGATCTCCACCTGACTTACTTCTGCGATGGGCATCAGCAGTTCTTCGGTTCTGTTTTCGTAGTCCTCTCGTTTGGACATGTAGGCCCTCCTTTACTGATATGAGCTGTCGTTACAACAACAAGAAAGAGTGGCGCGCGTCCACTCTTACTCTAGTAATCATCTTTAAACTATACACAGTATAGACCCTGTGTGAAAAAATGTCAATAGGGTCTTGCAAACATTCGGATTCCGCTGATTTGCTTCGCAAATCGCTTCTTCCTCATGTTTGGGCGGTTCCCTGATTCAGCCGCAGGCGCATGCAAGCATGCCCATACATTGTAATACCCACGAATTGCTCCGCTGCCGTGCAGCTTTCGCAATTCTGCAAACATTCGGATTCCGCTGATTTGCTTCGCAAATCGCTTCTTCCTCATGTTTGGGCGGTTCCCTGATTCAGCCGCAGGCGCATGCAAGCATGCCCATACATTGTAATACCCACGAATTGCTCCGCTGCCGTGCAGCTTTCGCAATTCTGCAAACATTCGGATTCCGCTGATTTGCTTCGCAAATCGCTTCTTCCTCATGTTT
>OMGK01001740.1_pt1 | contig 11132 bp, 13 predicted proteins | sample 1645881 | NCBI WGS metagenome assembly OMGK01 (sample SAMN00849303, study PRJEB25192) | human gut metagenome
CACGGATCTGCCATGCGTTCAGTTCTACGCCGGAAATTTCATTGCTCCGGTTACCGGAAAGAATGGGGTATTCTATGACAAACGCAACGGCTTCTGCCTGGAATCTCAGTATGTGCCGAATGCCATCAACCAGGAGGGTGAGGAGAAACCGATCCTCGAGGCAGGCGATACTTACGACACCACAACCGTATACAAATTCATTTTCTAAGATCCTATTTTATAGCAATCCTCGAAAATAATGCAAAAAATTCAGCACCGCAGAGCGTGAATTACTGCGTCACAGATTTTCGTCGTACCCCGGTACGCCTTCAAATCTGTTCCTTGCAATTCGCGCTCTGCAGCACTGCCTTTTTTGCATTATTTTCGGGTCTTGCTATAGTTCCTCCTGCAAATGCGCCGTCCCCCTCTGCTGTACTGCCGGGCGGCGTCCGTCTCTCACAATCTCTCCGTCAACCGCTCCACAAACTCAATATCCGCCCTCCCGGCCAGATACTCCTCTTCATTTAAAATAGAATACAAATAATCAACGTTAGTGTCGACTCCCTCGATGACGACTTCCCCCAGCGCACTCCTCATCCGCGCAATCGCCTCCTCACGCGTCCTCCCATGCACAATCAGCTTCGCCAGCATCGAATCATAAAACGCCGGAATCACATACCCGTCATACGCCGCCGTATCCACCCGTACTCCAAATCCCCCAGGCAGATGCATCTCCGTAATCTTCCCCGGACAAGGCCTGAAATTCTTCGCCGGATTCTCCGCATTAATCCTGCACTCAATCGCATGACCCGAAAGCCGTACCTCCCCCTGCGTCACCGACAGCGGCATCCCCGAAGCCACCCGAAGCTGCTCCTGAATCAGATCCACCCCCGTGACCCACTCCGTCACCGGATGCTCCACCTGGATCCTCGTATTCATTTCCATAAAATAGAAATTTTTATCTTTATCTAAAAGGAACTCGATGGTTCCCGCATTCTCATATCCGACCGCCTTTGCCGCGCGGACTGCCGTCTCACCCATCTTTTTCCGAAGCTCCCCGGAGATCGCCGCTGACGGGGATTCCTCAAGAACCTTCTGGTGTCTCCTCTGGATCGAGCAGTCGCGCTCACCGAGATGGACCACATTTCCGTAACGGTCGCCTAAGATCTGGAACTCGATGTGGCGCGGATTCTCCACAAACCGCTCGATATACATGGTATTATCGGAAAATCCCTTGACGGATTCCATCTGGGCATTTAAGAAGTTCGCCTCGAAATCTTCCTCCGACCTCGAAACGCGCATTCCCTTTCCGCCGCCGCCGCTGGACGCCTTGATCATCACCGGAAAGCCGACCTCTTTCGCGGTCTTAAGGCCTTCCTCCACAGTGTAGACCGGCTCTTTGCTTCCCGGAACCACAGGAACGCCCGCCGCCATCATAGTTTTTCTCGCCTCGGACTTATTTCCCATCTTGTTAATGATCTCAGCTGACGGTCCGATAAAGCGGATATTGCACTTTTCACAGAGCTCCGCGAAGCGGGCATTCTCAGACAAAAATCCGAAGCCCGGATGGATAGCATCTGCCTTCATGACAACGCATGCGGTTAAGATCCGCTCCATATCGAGATAGCTCTCCGTGGACGGCGCCGGTCCGATACAGATCGCCTCGTCCGCAAGAAGTGTGTGCAGTGCGTCCCGGTCTGCCTCGGAGTAGACGGCAACCGTCTTGATCCCCATCTCCCGGCATGCCCGGATGATCCGAACGGCGATCTCGCCGCGGTTTGCGATTAAAATCTTCTGAAACATCTCTTCACCAGTCCTAACCGATCATAAATGTGAGTTCCGCAGATACCGCGACTTTGCCGTCCACGGTAGCGACCGCCTTTCCAACACCGACCGGTCCTTTCTGCTTGATGATCTCGCATTCCAGACGGAGCTTGTCGCCCGGAACTACTTTCTTCTTAAACTTTACATTATTCATTGCGCCGAAATACGCAGTCTTTCCTTTGTTTTCCTCAACGCTTAAGATCGCGACAGCGCCTGTCTGTGCCAGCGCCTCAACGATCAGGACGCCCGGCATGACCGGCTCCTGCGGAAAATGGCCCGCGAAATACGGCTCATTGTATGTCACAGATTTATATCCGACAGCTCTCACGCCCGGCTCCAGCTCCTCGATGCAGTCCACAAGAAGAAACGGATGTCTGTGTGGGATGATCTCCTGAATTTCTTTGATTCCTAACATGATTTTTATCCTCTATCCAATCTTTCACAGCCCGCGCGGCAATGCGCGGGCCGCCAAACGGTTATCTTTATTAATTAACGAATCCGGAATAACGGCTGACCATACTCAACCGTCTCCTCGTTCTTCACAAGGATCTCCTCCACGATTCCGTCATACTCGCTCTCGATCTCATTCATCAGCTTCATGGCTTCCACAATTCCGATGACCTGACCTTTTTTCACGGTATCTCCGACTTTTACATAGTCCTCTGCGTCCGGTGCCGGGGAGGAATAGAACGTACCCACAAGCGGACAGGTGATCACTTTCTCGGAGATTCCGGAAATTTTCTTTTCCGCATTTTCACCGGAGACCTGCTCCATAGCGGTCACATCCGCGGTCTGGATCATGGAACCCTGTCCCGGGACCTGCATAACGACCGGCGTCTGCGCCGCCGCAACGATTTTCTTTTCCCGCTTCATGCTCAGTTTCCAGTCGCCTTCCTCAAGCTCGAAACCGGTCATGCCGTTCTCTGACATTGCCTTCATTAATTCAATGATCTCTTTTACTTCCATCGCCCGTTCTCCTTACTCCTCAAACTTTCTGACAAGCAGGCACGCATTGTGTCCGCCGAATCCCAGAGAGTTCGTCAAAACTGTCTTTACTTCCATGGAAACGCCGTCGCCCTTTGTATAATCAAGATCGCATTCCGGATCGTCTACTTTTAAGCCCGCTGTGGCATGAACGAAGCCGTCCTGGATGGATTTTACACAGTCGATGAACTCAACGCCGCCGGCAGCGCCTAAGAGGTGGCCGATCATGGATTTTGTGGAGTTGATCTTTACTTTATATGCATGGTCGCCAAGCGCAAGCTTGATGGCCTTTGTCTCGAATAAATCGTTGTGGTGGGTCGCTGTTCCGTGGGCATTGATGTAATCGATGTCCTCCGGCTTCATTCCCGCGTCAGCAATTGCGTATTCCATTGCCTTTGCGGCACCGCTTCCGTCCTCCGCCGGGGAAGTGATGTGATAAGCATCGCCTGTCGCTCCGTATCCGGCTAACTCCGCGTAGATCTTCGCTCCGCGGGCTTTTGCATGTTCTAATTCCTCTAAGACAACGACACCTGCGCCCTCGCCCATGACGAAACCGTTTCTCTCAAGATCGAACGGAATGGAGGCGCGCTCCGGATCCTCAGAGGTGGAAAGAGCGGTAAGTCCGGAGAATCCCGCAACGCCTAACGGTGTGATGCAGCTCTCAGTTCCGCCTGCGACCATGACCTCCGCCTCGCCGTGCTGGATCGCACGCATTGCCTCACCGATGGAGTTCGTACCGGACGCGCACGCTGTCACGACGTTGATGTTCTTTCCCTTTAAGCCAAACTGGATGGACACGTTTCCTGCTGCCATGTTGCTGATCATGAGCGGCACCAGAAGCGGGTTTACACGGTTCGGTCCTTTTTCCAGAAGCTTCTTATATTCCTTCTCGATGATCTGTAAGCTTCCGATACCGGAACTCACGCAGACACCGACACGGAACGGATCTTCCTTTGTCATGTCGAGGGAAGAATCCTCCAGCGCCTGGCGGGCTGCCGCTACCGCAAACTGTGCGAAGCGCTCCATTCTTCTTGCCGCCTTCGGATCCATATAGTCCTTCGGCTCGAAGTCCTTGACCTCTGCTGCGAGCTTTGCTTTATAATCGGTCGTGTCAAAATAGGTGATCGGTCCAAATCCGAGTTTCTTCTCTTTTAATCCGTTCCAAAATGTCTCAACATCGTTTCCGATCGGGGTGATCGCGCCCATTCCTGTTACTACAACTCTTCTCATGCTTTTCGTTCTCCTGTTCTAATTATGCTATCATCCACGCCCCGCGCAGATGATAACCGAAACATCCGCTGTCCGGCTGTGTGGCCGGAACAGGCGCTTTTTCCAACTGTCTTTTACATCGCCATGCCGCCGTCCACATGAAGAACCTGGCCGGTAATATAAGCTGCCTCATCGGAAGCAAGAAATGCGACTGCCTCCGCAATGTCTTTTGTCTCACCGAAATGCTTTAACGGAATCTGCTCGCCCATGGCTTTCTTTACGTCCTCCGGCAGCACATCCGTCATCTCTGTACGGATAAATCCCGGTGCGACTGCGTTCGATGTGATTCCGCGGCTTCCAAGCTCTCTCGCAACGGATTTCGTGAGTCCGATGATGCCGGCCTTAGATGCGCAGTAGTTTGCCTGACCTGCATTTCCCATCACTCCGGAAACGGAAGAGATATTGATGATCCGTCCGCCTCTCTGCTTTAACATCTGGCGGGAGACATGTTTGATGCAGTTGAATGCGCCCTTTAAGTTTGTGGCAATAACTGCGTCAAAATCGTCCTCGGACATCTTCATGATCAGGTTGTCTTTTGTGATTCCGGCGTTATTCACAAGAATGTCGAGACGGCCGTATTTCTTTACGATCCCATCGATCATTTCTTTGGATTTCTCAAAATCACTGACGCTGCACTGCATGCTCTCCGCCATTCCGCCGTTTGCTGTGATCTCGTTTACGACTTCCTCTGCTTTTGCTGCGGAGCCGTTATAGTTGACGATGACGGTCGCGCCGTATCCAGCCAGTGTCAAAGCGATCTGACGGCCGATTCCGCGGCTTGCGCCTGTCACAAGAGTAACCTTCCCTGTTAAATTCATGTTTCCCTCCGTGTTTCTATCAGTCAGCCGCCAGATTTTTGTCTCTGACGACATTATTTACTAATTTCTCTTTCGATCACTTAGTTCAGCTTCTCCAGATCCTCAAATTTCTCAATATTGATAACTGTCGCTTCCCTGTTGATCTTTCTGATAAATCCAGCTAACGTCTTTCCCGGTCCGATCTCGATAAACCGGTCAACACCGTCCGCCAGCATGGTCTCCACGCTCTGCTGCCATCTGACAGAAGAAGATACCTGACGTGTCAAAAGCGGCTTTACGTCCTCTGCCTTTGTCACATAAGCAGCTGTCACGTTCGCCACATACGGGATCACCGGCTCAGATACCGGAATATTCTCCAGAAACCTTCCAAGCTTCTCCCCGGCTTCCTCTAAAAGATAGGAGTGGAACGGTCCACTGACATTAAGCGGGATCACACGTCTTGCACCTGCCTCTTTTAACTTCACCGCCGCGATCTCCACCGCCTCCTTGAGACCGGAGATCACGATCTGACCCGGGCAGTTGTAGTTTGCGACCTGCACATTCGGAATCTCGTCCACAACGGCATTGATCTCATCTGCCGTCATGCCGAGAACAGCGCTCATTCCGCCGACTCCAGCCGGAACTGCCTCCTGCATGAGAATTCCTCTCTCCCGGACTGTGCGGATCGCGTCATCCGCCGTCATAACGCCAGCTGCCACCAGTGCACAGTACTCGCCAAGGCTTAAACCAGCCGCCACATCCGCATGGATGCCGCGCTCCTCCATCACCTTCATCATGGCAACGCTAGTGGTCACCATTGCCGCCTGCGTATACTCCGTGATGTCCAGACGGTCATTTTTCTCAAAGCATAACTCCGGAACGGAAAAGCCTAAAAGCTCCGTCGCACGGTCAAATACTGCCTTTGCAGTCTCCGAATTTTCATAAAAATCCTGGCCCATGCCGCATACCTGCGCGCCCTGTCCCGGAAAAATAAATGCTGTCTTTCCCATGATTCTCCTTACTTCTGACATCCGCCAAGCAGCTTATCTGCCTGCTCCATCATCTCATCGATCATTTCCTTGCATGTCTGCTCTTTCGTTACAAGACCTGCGATCTGACCTGCCATGACGGTTCCATTTGTGGTATCGCCTTCCTGAACGGCTTTTCTGAGGGTTCCAAGTGTCAGATACTCAAGCTCCTCAAAGGATTTTCCTTCTGCCTCAAGTCGGTTATACTCTCTTGTCATCTGGTTTCTCAGGCAGCGGACCGGATGTCCGTGGGTTCTTCCTGTTACCGCAGAATCGATGTCCTTTGCTTTAATGATTCTCTGCTTATAATTTTCATGAACGATGGATTCCTTTGCGACAACAAATCTTGTTCCCATCTGGACTGCCTCAGCGCCCAGCATGAAAGCCGCCGCAATTCCTCTTCCATCACCGATGCCGCCTGCTGCAATGACCGGGATGGATACCGCATCAACGACCTGCGGAACGAGAGTCATGGTGGTCGCCTCACCGATATGTCCGCCGGATTCGGTTCCCTCCGCAACGACAGCATCAGCGCCGCCGCGCTCCATAAGCTTCGCAAGAGCCACAGAAGCAACGACCGGGATTACGATGATTCCTGCTTCCTTCCACATCTTCATGTACTTTGCAGGATTTCCGGCTCCTGTCGTAACGACCTTCACGCCCTCTTCAACAACCACCTTCGCCACATCATCCGCATACGGACTCATTAGCATCACATTGACACCGAACGGCTTCTTTGTCAGTGCTTTCGCCTTACGGATCTCTTCACGGACAACCTCTCCCGGTGCATTTGCGCCGCCGATGAGGCCAAGACCGCCTGCCTCGGAAACAGCGGCAGCAAGATGATGCTCAGCGACCCAGGCCATACCGCCCTGAATGATCGGATATTCGATTCCCAGCATTTCTGTAATTCTTGTCTTCATTTTTATTGCTCTCACTTCCTGAAATCTATCTGTCGGGTATTGCCCGGAATTATCTTTATATCAGTAAAACGCGTCATAGACGCGTTTTTACTCTGGTTTATTCGGTTTGATTATTCCTCAACACCTTTATCTTTTAAGTACTTCATAACATCGCCGACCGTTGCGAGATTCTGAAGGTCCTCAGCCGGGATCTCTACGGAATACTCATCCTCAAGAGCCATAACAAGCTCAAATAAGTCAAGGGAATCTGCACCAAGGTCATCCTTGAAGGAAGTTGCCTCTGTGATGCTGTCTGCGTCTGTGCTTAACTGCTCTGCGATGATTTCTTTCATTTTTTCTAACATGATTTGATCTCCTTTAAATGTTCTTATTATTTGTATTTTATGAGTTTTTGCATTTTTTTGTTTTTTTAAATTATTTCTTATTATGTAGATAATTTCTCCTGCTTTCCGGATGAATCAGATATCTACCACTCCATGAGCACTGCACCCCAGGTCATTCCGGCTCCGAAGCCTGACATGATGATCTTGTCGCCCCGCTTCAGCATGTCCTTCTGGATCATATCGTCTAACAGTAACGGAATCGATGCCGTTGATGTATTTCCAAACTGACCGATCGTCATCGGGAATTTCTCCATCGGCTCCTTCAGACGTCTGGCCGCTGCCTCAATGATCCGCTCATTCGCCTGATGAAGAACATAATATTTAATGTCTTCCTTTTTTGTCCCGGTCCGCTGTAAAAGCTCCATAACACTCTCCGGCACCTTCCGCACTGCGAATTTGAAAACTTCCTGTCCATCCATGGTCATAAATCCGAGCTCCGGCTTTGTCCCTGTGAGAAAGTTTCCGACGGTTCTCGAGGTGCAGGCGAGAACATCACCCTTTGTTCCGTCCGCTCCCATCATCATGTCGATGATTCCGGTCTCTTCCGCTTTTAAAACGGCTGCCCCTGCTCCGTCTCCAAAGAGGACACAGGTGCCGCGGTCACTCCAGTCTGTCACTTTGCTGAGGGTTTCCGCCCCGATGATCAGCGCCGTCTTGTAAATTCCGGCTTTAAAAAATCCTTCCACGATATTCATGGCGAAAATAAATCCCGCGCATGCCGCCGAGATATCGAAGGCAACTGCATTCACTGCCCCGATGGCCGCCTGAACACTGCAGGCATCGCTGGGATAATTCCGGTCCGGGGACGAAGTCCCGAGAATGATGATATCCAGCTCTTCCGGGGCAACTCCTGCTGCCGCAAGCGCCCGCTCAGCCGCCTTCGCCGCCAGATGGCGCGTTCCCTCTCCGGAGGAGATCCGGCGTTCCCGGATTCCGGTCCGTGTCCGGATCCACTCGTCATTCGTGTCCACGATCTTCGACAGATCGTCGTTCGTAATCAAATTCTCCGGCACATACGCGCCGATTCCAGCAATTCTGGCTGTCATCATCTTCTAAATCCTGCCATTTCGTTTATGCAGAAGGAATTTTATTCCCCGCAGTAGTTTTTAATTTCAAATAGTTTGATATTCAAAATGTTTGATTCTAATGGTAATAGATGTCTGCTGTTTTGTCAAGTGAATTTTTGTTTTTCCTTCTCACCGCCGGCCGTTTAAGTAAACCTGCAACCATTCCGTACCCTTGTGGTTCCACGCAAAAAAGATGGAATGCCGCCTTTTCACCTGTTTAAGCTCAGTATTTGCCGCATCTGGACTGGTCAAATTATTTAAAATTGGATATTTTAACAATGCCATATCTCAGATATGATAATCACATATTTACCGCATGCGAGATTTTCCCGACAATTTGCTATGGCTCACCACCAGAAAAAGTGGGAGTCTTATCTGACTGAGATAAAAGGAGCGATATTATGAGTATTACAAGCGATTTCAGCAAATTTAAAAAAATCGATGCCCACAGCCATATCGGCACCTTCGGCAGTCCGTTCAATATCCACTTTAATGCAGACCTTCTCTTAAAACAGATGGAAGAATTCAATATTGAAAAGACGATCCTCTGTTCCGACGGCCCGCACACAAATGAGGAGACCGTTGCTGCCTTCAAGGCTCACCCGGATAAGATCATCCCGCTCATGTGGATCAACTGTGCCGAAGGAAAACCGGCTTACGATGCCTTAGAGCACTATATCCGCGACGAACATTTCGCCGGTGCGAAGCTCCAGTCCCTCTTTGACGGCTACTGTGCCGATGATCCGTGTGTGGATCCGGTGGCTGAGATCTGTGAAAAATACGGCAAACCATTATTCATCCATTCCGGTCATCCGCCATTCTCTCTTCCGTGGCAGATCGGACTTCTGGCTGAACGCCACCCGCACCTCCCGATCGTCATGATCCATATGGGACATGCCCACGGTGTTTACGTCGATGCAGCGATCACCATGGCAAAAAAATACGACAATATCTGGCTTGAGACCTCCGGAACCTCCATGAGTGTCCAGATCGCCAACGCCTACAACACCGTCGGCCATGAGAAAGTCATGTTCGGCATCGACTCCCCGTTCCATGCCCCGACCGTTGAGATCCAGAAGATCATGGCATGCGGCGTGGATGATGAAGGACTGGAGAACATTTTCTATCATAACGCGGCTAAATTTATGGGATTGAAATAAAGATTTTTGTATACCGCTGTAAAAAAACGGTTACATATTTGAATTTATTGAACAATTTTGAAATATTGTATTTAAGGAGGACATCCCCATGAAAAATCATTCATCTCAGGACACCACCCTCGATATCTCCATCATTGGCTTAATGAGCGCTCTGGTATTTGTCGGAACCTATTTCTTTAAAATTCCTTCCGCCTTTGGCTACACCCACCTCGGCGACTGCATGATCATCCTGACCGTCTGCTTATTTGGCACAAGACGCGGCGTCCTCGCCGGTGCCATCGGCGCAGGTCTCTCCGATTTTCTCGGCGGCTACGCGGTATGGGTTCTCCCGACCATGGTATTAAAAGGTCTCTGGGCCTTCATCGCCGGAACTATCGCCTACAAGCTTCTTCCGAACTTTAAATATTCCTGGCTCGTCGGTGCTATCGTCGGCGGCATCGCCCATATTATCGGCTACACGCTCGTAAAGATCCCGCTCTACGGCACCGTTGTTGCCTTCGGTGAAATGTTCACCCTGTCCATGCAGACCATCGCAGGAATCGTCCTCGGCGGCGTAGCCTACACGATCCTCGTACAGTCCCCGGCGATCCGAACATTAAAGGCAAAATTTGCGTAAAATTTAGGCCCGTCCTATTAAAAAATGACTTCCGACTTTTCTAAGTATCGGAAGTCATTTTTTGTGCTGTACTCGATTATTTTCTTCATTTTATCATTATCTCCATCATTTTTGCCCAGAGTGATGAAGATAATGATAGAAATCTTGCAACAATCCATCTATAATAAAAATAGAATTCTAAGAAGATAAACTTCTAAAATGAATAAATCAGATTACAAAGGCCGGACACCCCTATCCCCCTGTCCGCCTGGAGGTGCTGTAATGAATTACTTTTCGATTGTACTGGAACAGGTTGAGATCTTCGTGGTGTATCTCCTGATCGGGATCATCGCCGTTAAGACAAATGTGCTGAACCGTGAGAAATTAGGCGCCCTGTCCTCGTGTGTCACAAAAATCCTGCTCCCCCTGCTGATCTTTTCAAACGCGATCAACGGCGCAACAAAGGAGCAGTTTCTTTCATCCACAGTGATACTTCTGCTCACTGCAGTGTACTATCTGGTTCTCTATCTGGTCACAGCCGCACTGTCGAAATTACTACATCTGGATATACAACACAGAAATCTTTACCGCGCCTGCAGCATGTTCGGGAATTGCGGATTCATGGGAATCCCGATCATCCTCGCGCTATACCCGGAACAGGGAGGAATCTATATCGCCGTATTCACGGTGATCGACCAGCTCGTGCTCTGGACCATCGGATTAGACCTGACCTCCCCGCCGGACAGCCAAACTTCTGTTTCACTCTCAAAACGGCTGATAAAAATGGTTAATCCGGCAACCATTGCCATCACCACAGGCGTTTTCCTTGTTCTCACCGGCATCAAACTTCCTGCCGCGGTGGTAAACGCCCTCGCAAAAACTGGTTCCGCCGCTTCTCCGTTGGCAATGATCTATCTCGGCGGAGTATTCTGCTATATCAAAATCCGGAATTACTTAAAATGCAGGGAGATCTACGCGACAGTTCTCATAAAAATGGTCCTGCTGCCCATTGCTTTCTATACAATAATGCACTACATTCCGTCCATCGACCGCAGCATCGCCGTCACTCTCAGCGTCCTCTGCGCACTCCCCTGATACTGATTTATCTATATCTGCGTAAAGG
>OMGK01001741.1_pt1 | contig 11106 bp, 9 predicted proteins | sample 1645881 | NCBI WGS metagenome assembly OMGK01 (sample SAMN00849303, study PRJEB25192) | human gut metagenome
GCTGGGGGTCGGACACTTTTTCCTCCGGCTGGGCTGCCGCATCGTCTGCGGGCTTGATGTATTTTGCGCAATTCTCCGCCGAAGCACCCTCTGCGCCACAGACAGGGCAATCCTTATTCATGCTTTCCGCCGTGCAGGCTGTTTCACAGCTGCAAACAGGCGGTTCTTCCGCACTGTCCTCTGCAAAAGCCGCTGTTGGCATAAGGCATAGCAGCATACACAGGGCAAGCAGGGTGCTGAATATGCGTTTTTTCATCTTGCTTCCTCCGTTTCGCCGTCTCTTGACAGCTTAAAATCGTATTTCATTTCCAGCATGGCAAACAGCTTATACATAACCTCTGTGGCAATCGCCTTGATATCCAGTGTCTGAATAAAGGCGAGCACTTTGGCCTGCTCCTCCTCCGGCACCTTGTACACTCTCAGTTCCGCCGTCAGAAAGCGGCTGATTTTTCGCTCCAGCGGGAAATGAATGTCACATTTGCGTGCCATATAGCTGCGCATCAGCCCCGCCGTGCCGATGTCCATTTCATAAAAATCGCTGTCGCTGTAATCGGGGAAATTCCCGCCGAAAATCTCTTTTAATTCCGCCGTGGTATGCACATAGATATATTCCGCCGTATCCGGGGCGGTATAGGCTTCGATATAAATCTCCCGCAGATTCTCGTTCAACTCGGTGAGGGTGAGCTGGATCGCCGTATCCACCGCATAGGCATACACCGACGGCAGCTTGCTGTCCGCAATGCTTCGTGCCACACCGAACTGACCGTCGAACATCGTTTCGGTCAAGTCCAGCAAAATTTTATCCTTGGTCGGAAACAGATTCAAATAGCTTCCTCTTGCAACGCCCGCTTCGTCAACGATCTGACTGACCGAGGTATTTTTATATCCCTGCTCCAAAAAAAGACGAACGCAGGTGGTCAGGATTTTCTTCCTTGTCTCGCTGCTGCTTCTCCGCAAATAAATCACCTCTACAAAAGTGTTGGTATCCATACTAATAATATCATCTCGAGAATGAAAAGGCAAGTGGTATTTGAGGTTTTTCTGCGTTGCGTTGAATTGTGACATTTTCGCAAATGCTGCCTTCTTCTATTACTCACAGAACTTTATAACTTCTTGAATACTTCCCGAAAAAGAAAAGCCGCTGTCGCTTTACAGCAGCCTTACCGATAGCGTGTTACGATGGATTATCTGTTATGCTTGACTTTTTATTGCGAACGGAGTATATATGATATATATTGGTATCAATTTGTATCAGCTACGAGGAGCGACTATGGACGGAATGAAGTTTGCAAAAATGCTTTCCGATAAGCATCTGTTTGAGCTTGACCGCATGGCATATAAGTATTCCGCTGCCGATGTCAGGGAGTTTTCCGGAATTCTGCGGCAGAATTTTGCACAGCCGCTGCCCCTGGTGGATTTTGCCGGGCAGGCTCTTGTCTGCCTGCCGAATCTTGCGCAGATTTCCACCAAGGGCATGAAGCAGCTGCTGTCTGTTCCGGCAGAAAGTCAGCCCTTTGGTGTGCAGGCTATGACAGAGGAAATCCACGCCACGCTGCAAATCGAAAATATCCATTCAACGCGCAACAGCATTCGGCATATATTGAACGGTAACGCCCCCCGCAATGAGGAGGAAAACCGCATTTACGGCATGAAACGCGGGCTGGATTTTATTGCTGACCAGCAAAATGAGATCACCGAGGAGAATCTGCACCAACTGTATCAAATCAGCACCGGAGAGTATTTGCCGGCAGAGGACAAACTGCTGCCGGATCATTTTTACCGCCATGATGCTGTCTATATTGTGGGCGGTGAGGAAAGCCGAAAGGGGCTTTCTGACGAGCTGCTGCCACAGGTCATGAAGCAGCTGATCGACTTTGCCAATGCGGAAGATGACCTGAATGAGCTGCACAAGGCGGCCATTCTGCATTTTGCATTTGCCTATTACCACCCGTATTTTGACGGCAATGGACGAACCGCCCGCCTGCTTCACCTGTGGTATCTTGCACGGCATGGCTACCCGGCAGCCCTGTTTACACCGTTTTCGCGTTATATTGCCGAAAGCAAGGCGGCATATTATAAAGCCTATGAGCGTGTGGAGAAAAATGCGATGCTCGCAGGCTATACAGATGTGACTCCGTTCCTGTCGTATTTTTGCAAAGAGGTGTACAACCGCCTGCAGGCAGACACGGCACCGGCGCATACAGATTTCAAGGTGTACCAACAGGCCCTTGTGGAAGGCAGAATCACCGAAAAAGAACGCCTGCTTTGGGAATATGTTTTGTCGGCTTACGGAACCTCGGAGTTTACGACCAAGCAGTTGGAAAAGGATTTCCGCAATGCAGCCTACGCCACAATCCGAACCTTTGTTATGAAATTCCATGACATGGATTTGCTGGCAGCCAGAAATGCCGGGAATCGTGTGTTTTATAAAGTAAAGTAAGCCGTGCGCAGATTTTTGCTCTGCGCGCCACCTAAAAAGACCGGCACAGCGTGTCGGTCTTTTTGGATGTCTATGGTCTTTGACGATTTGCCCTGCCCATTTGGAACTGTACGACTCGTTGGCTATTCACCTTGAAACCAACGGCAATGATCATTTGAAGATTATAGTGATTCTGACTGTGGCTGACCTGCCGAGTTCTCTCTGTCTGAACTATTCGGAATTTCCGAATAGTTGCCTCCTCTGTCAGCTCTCCGTCAGAATAAATCTTTTTGATATGTTCATTGATGGTGGGGAGTCCAACATCATACAATGCCGCCGTCATATTCTGCGTCAACCAGATATTCTCATCCTCATACCGGATTTCATAGCTGGCATCGCTCTCACCAGTGGAGGTTACAAAAATCAGATATTCCGCTGCCGAACTTGAATAGTTGCCGAGAATTTACGGCATGAACTATCCGGAATTCACAGATAGTTCCGAGTTGAACCTACTAGACAGAAATACAGTCTAGCCACCAGCGGCAGTTATTAAGCTTTTCTTAATAGCTGCTGCTTTAATGCTTGTCCATGCATATACAGTATAGCTGCAATGGCAGAGGATTTCAGCAGCTGTTTTTGCTACTGGCTGTGAACTTTTTGTAAATTCTGCGCCTTCGAGGTGTGGTTTTTCTCGAAATTTCAATCTCTTAGCTTTTAGAGGAAAAACCTCTGAAAATAAGAATAACATCCTCTGTTGTACCGCATCGGAGAAGCAGCGCCATGACCGAATTTGCGAGAGCGTGCCAAGATACGAGAGAACATACCGCACTGCTGCGGGGCACAGCGCCGATACGGGTTGCCTGTCTGGAATGGCAGAGAAAGAAAAACGTCTGGCTATAACGAAAGCTCATAGCATTTTTACAAAAGACGTAACTTCACATTGCACGGTCGCAGGTACTCGCATGATGAGATGTCCACTGCTGCCTAAAAATAGGACTCTAGTAGCCTGGGGACATACTTTGTCTGCGTTTTACCGTATTGGAAAAGCTTACATATTTAATCCTGCCTTTTAGTACATTTTGCTTGTGTAATCGTTGTTTCTGAATTATACTTGGCTTTGGACATTCCTGCGCTTTTTGCCATAGGCAAATTACATCTCACCAAGAGAACCAATTGTAGACTGCAAGGCATCGGCTTAACACAGGAATGAGAACCAGATCACAGTTGGATGAAAGGTAAGCAAATACGCTTTCAGCCCGACAGGTATTTACTTGTCGGGCAATTTTTGTTTTTGTTGCAGGATTCGGCAGAAAGGCTCGGTATGTATGGCGAAATCATTTGTAAATTTATATGGCGCAGGAGCGCCACATTAAAGCAAATTCCCGTTTGCGGACAACTGCACCCTTTAAGGCTGCGCCGTACAACGTAGATCGTATATCAATTCTATGCCAGATGGTTGTTGTGACCATCTGGCATATTTTTTTGTTTTCTTTCGCCGGTACATTGCCGCCCAACTGCATTCGTGGACCTCCCGGTCTTGAGCTTTATTCTATGAAACTCAAAATTTAGGAGGTTTATATGATTAAAAAGAATGCCGGCGATAAGTATGTGCTTACGGCAGAGGATGCCGAGCTGCTTGCGCGATTTTCAGTATACGCAAAGCGCACCTTAGCTAACAAAAGGGCGGAGTATTATAGAAAAGTAAAACCCGTTTTGGATCATGAGCATCTCTATGAAGATCTCTCAGCGGCGGATAAAAACGCTGCCAGGGCAGCCCTTTCACGGTGGAGGAGATCCTCGGCGAAAAATGGTTGCGGGAAAAGCTCCGCAAGAGCCTTTCCGTTCTGTCTGAGCCGGAGCGCGTGGTCATCAAGCTGCTCTATAAGGACGAACTTACCCCCGAGCAGGCTGCCCGGAAGTTGGGTGTCACCAGTTCTACAATTCGGTCTCATAAGAAGAATGCTCTCGATAAGCTGAAGAAAGAAATGCTGGAGGATGATTGATATGATTTCTTTTCGCGAACTGTTGATTAACGCTAAAAACGGTGATGAAAAAGCCTTGATGGAAATGGTTGACCTTTTTCGTCCCATGATAGAGAATGTGAGCCGCAGTGCTAACCGCAAAGATGAGGATCTGCATGATATTATCGTTATGGCGTTCATTCAGGCAATTTCAAAGTTTCCCATCGATAAGCCTTGATCAGTGAATCGTGCTTGATGGCAGTTAAAACCACATAGCATTATCAGCACGAGCGTCTGCCGTTTGGGGTAGACGCTCGTGCTGTTTTTTTTATCCCTGCCAAAGCGAGATATTCTATGTGTCTGTTAGCATGGGCTTAACTGACTCCTTGACCCCGGAGTTGTTTTTTGTTACTATGATACTATACAATGGCATGCCCATTGCTGGCTGGATTATCTCCGTAATCGCCATGAAGTTCTACCCGCTTACTGGCAAAAAGATGATTGAGATTGAAGATCAAATCGCTAAGCTGCAACTGAAGCAGACAAAAGAATAAAACGTTGGATAAAATTGGCGCACGTATAACGATATTTAGCCAAGTTATGGCGTTATGCTATGCGCCGGTTTCTTCTCCGTCAGCCAAGCCGCCCAAGAAAGGAATGTGGATATATGGATCTTGAGAAGCAAAAACAGATGCCGGTATGGGGACCGTATTCCAAGAAATACATGGGGCTCTCACGTGTGATGAAGGAGAGCGCGATTCCCGGTGCCAGATTTGACCTGGTGATATATCCCACCTATGCCAACAGCTCAGTGCCAGCGCCCAATGTTACGGTGCCGTCCAATTATCATCCCTGGCAGGCGGACCCGGAGGGGCGATATTTCCAATATCGGTATGAGCTGATTTGGAAGGATCAGCTGTATGCGGATGTGGAATTTTTTGAACAGGATGAGGAGACCTGGGGCGTCCGGGTGGAGTATCACAACCACACGGACCGACCGCAAAATTGCCTGCTCAATCTACTTTCAGCCATTGAATACCCACAGATAACTGTCAACACCCCTGTGCTGCCCGAAAAGCATGATTACTGGAAGGCCATCGACTACCAGAACCTGCAATTTGCCAGAAAGAGACCGTGGGACCGACTCAATCCGGATGGATTGAAAAAAGGGGAAGTACAACAGAAAGACTTTGTGGACGGTTTGGGCGTGGGGGAAACCTTCTATGCATTCATGGCTGCCCACCTGAAGCTGAAGGCTTTTGGCGGTGATTCTGATGACACAATCTCATTTCGGCAGGAGATTAAGAATCAGTACCGGAATGGAGTACTGTGTGTGCGTTACCAGACGGTGAATGAGTCCGAGAATGTGGTATTTGCCACTGCATACGGAGACATTACTTTTGAAAAAACAAGCACAACCAGAATAGCCTTCCTGGAATTGGGGCAGCTGGAGCCAGGCGTGTTTCAGTTGGATCTGGTATCCAAAGGTACCAACGGAAATGGAGTGAAGCTGGACTTTTTCTGTATTGTGGAGCGGGAGGATATCCACGAAATAACCGTGACGCAGACAAAGCGAAATGTCATTCCTGATATAGAAGAAACTGGACACACTACAAAATACCGCTATCATTATCACGAGAAAGAGATTGGTTTGACCATTTTCAATCCCCGCGTACGCAAGAGAACCTTGCATTCCGGCTGCATTGAGGATGCCTTGGTTACAAGAATGAGTAACTCCGACCACACCTATGACGACTTGACCCGAAGCTTCTCTAACTCGTTTCAGCAGAAGCACTCGGATGATGGCTTTTATCACATCAATGTGGTAGAGGCGATCTTCCTTGCGCCTAACACTTCAAAGACAGAGTATTTATATGTCAGCAGCACTGGTGCTCAGTATACTCAGGAACAGCTGGAGAAAAAGCGGCTACTTTATGTGGAACAGCAGCAAAAATGCTGCAACCGGGCGGGAGAGTCCTTTGCCTTTGCTGTTCGGCTGATGAAATCGGCCATATTCTCAAATGTGGTCTACCCCATTTGCAGGCACGGTTGTCAGATTATCCACTACACCCCGGGAAAGCGGTGGGACAGTCTCTATACATGGGATTCCGGAATGATCGGGATTGGTATGCTGGAGTATTCCACGCAAAAAGCGGAATATGTGCTGGATACATACTTGTCAGAAAAAGACAACCAAGATTTTGCCTTTTTGTTCCACGGATCTATGGTGCCCACACAATTTTATCTGTTCTACGAACTGCTACAGAAGCTGCCGCCAGAGGGCAAAGCCCGGCTCAAGCAGTACTATCCCATGCTCCGGAGGTATTATCAGTTTTTCGCTGGGAAAAGCGAGGGGTCTACCACTGCCCGGTATAAGAGCGGCCTGCTTACTGTGTACGATTACTTCTACAACGCCAGCGGCATGGACGACTATCCGGCCCAGGTTGAACTGCATAAGCAGAAGTTGGAGCATTCTGTGGCCCCCCTTTGCAGCAGCGTGCATCTGGTGCGCATCGCAAAATTCATGAAGGCTATTGCGGAGTATTTTGGGTACGAGCAGGATGTCCAGCAATATGCCGATGACGCAAAGCAGGTGGGAGATGCCATTGTCAACCATGCCTGGGACGAGGAGAGCGGATATTTCGGCTATGTGGTACATGACGAAAATCTCTACGCTGCAGGTATTTTGAGAACGGAAACGGGAGAAAACTATAACAAGGGTGTAGACGGCGTTACCCCGCTGATTGCGGGGATCACAACCCCGGAACAGACTCAGCGGCTACTTGCACACCTGACAAGTCAGCAAGAGCTGTTTACCCCGGTAGGCATATCTACTGTGGACCAGAGTGCTGGATATTACTATGACAATGGATACTGGAACGGAAGTGTATGGCTTCCGTATCAGTATTTCCTTTGGAAATCCATGCTGGATTTGGGATATGGGGAATTTGCAGAGAAAATTGCCAAAACAGCCTTGCACGCCTGGAGCCAAGAGACGGATTTCAGCTATAACACCTTTGAAATGATCCAAATTGAAAGTGAGCGAGGAGGATGGTTCCATCAGTTCAGTGGCTTATCCTCTCCACTTGTGGTGTGGTATCATTCATACTATAAGCCGGGTAACGTAACGGTTGGGTTTGACACCTGGTTAGAGGAGTGGCACTTTTCTAACGATTATTCCAGCGCTAGAATTCGGTATAAAACCAGTCGAGTGGGAGGCTTACTTCTAGCCGTGATGAATGAGGAATATTCGGACTACTCCGTTACTATTGATGGAGAGCCCGCGCAATTTGCGCAGCGAATCCCAGGCACACTAGAGATTCAGTTGCTTCATTGTCAGGGAGAAGTGATAGTTCAAGCTAAATAAACATAGTATGCTGGATATTCTGAAATATAGGTAATGACAAACTTGGTCACAATCTATAAAACAGTCATTGATATTAGCCTCTCAAGAAACCCGGCTATACGTCAAGTATGAGCCGGGTTTCTGGCGTAGTGTGCCAGGCATGGGCAACAACTAAGTGGTGAGAGACCACTACGCGCTTGGCAGTAGGAAGTGATATTGACAATATCATGTGGCGGTTACATGGGAGGAAAGTTCTTGTTCCTACTCGGGAAGATTTTGCAGACGGAGAGTAGGGAGATCCGAAAGCCGCAGTAACAACGAGCTGCAAGAAGCCAGCCGAGGCCATAGTCAACGTCACTTAGTTAAATAGGCAATCCCTCTACACCAACACAGAACTTGGTATAGAGGGATTTTTTTCTAAACACTGTACATGGAATCCAAGGACAATTTCGAGTTTCCCATAGACAATTCCATTCCTGTCACGGAATGGATCAATTTCACAACATGGACAGGCAAGAAAATTTGCCCCTTTACATACGATGAACAAAGGAGGTAGAACGTATGAAACAAACCTTGCCTGTTGTGCACTGCATATATACCGAAGCCGAAAAGAGCCTCGCTGAGTTGCTGGAGGAGTCTTTTCGGCTTTATCTTGTCCGCATCCTTGCGACATCTGAGAAACCCGTTGTATAATGTTTGCGATGAGTGGTCGCTTATTTCAAGGAGGAAACTATGTACTTAGAAATAAGCAACCCTATGGATTACCATGTCGCATTGTACATCCGTTTATCAAAGGAGGATGAGACCGAAGGACCATCCCAAAGTGTAACCAACCAGAAATCCCTGCTCAATGAATTTGTTCAGCAGCATCGCCTTTCCGTTTACGATACCTATGTCGATGATGGTTGGAGCGGTACCAGTTTTGACCGCCCTGGCTTTCAGCGCATGATTGAGGATATCGAAGCCAAGAAGGTCAACATGGTTATCACCAAAGACCTATCCCGTCTGGGCCGTGACTATATCATGACCGGTCATTATATGGAGAGATACTTCCCCGAAAAGAGAGTGCGCTACATTTCGTTGTTGGACGGTATTGACACCGGTGTAGAATCCACCGCCAATGACATTACCCCGTTCCGTGCCATTATGAACGATATGTATGCCAAAGACATTTCCAAGAAGATCAAATCCGTCAAGCGGGATAAACAGCGGAAAGGGCAGTTCATTGGCGGCAAGCCCATGTATGGCTATAAGATGCATCCGACGGAGAAAAACGAAATTGTCATCGACGAGGAAGTGGCTCCTGTGGTGCGCAGAATCTTCGCCATGGCATTGGATGGTATGAGCTGCCGAAAGATTGCGGCGACTCTCAACGAAGAAGGTGTTCCGACGCCTGCAACTTACTGTGGCTGGAATATGGGACGCAAAGGTCCTTATGCCGGACTTTGGTCCAGCGAACGCATTTCTGAAATGCTGCAGAACGAAACCTACCTGGGCAATATGGTTCAAGGACGAACGGTGAAAATCAGCTACAAGTCCAAGAAATGTCTGAAACAAGATCGGGAAAACTGGGTTGTAGTTGAAAACACCCATGAGCCGCTGATTGACAAAGAAACCTTTCAGAAGGTGCGGATGCTGGTCAACAGCCGCAAGCACACCCGAAGCAGAACCTATGACTTCTTATTAAAAGGCTTGATTTTCTGCCATGAGTGCGGTTATCCAATGGCGGTGCTAAATCGTCCGCCGGTATCCGGTGAAGATCGACTGTTTTTCGTGTGTCGAACCTACCAGCGTTTCACCAAAGCAGGTGTCTGTTCCTGCCACTCCATCAAAGAGCAGGTCGTTACCGAAGCAGTTCTGGCTAAAGTAAGAGAAGTCTGTGAAGCCTATCTTGATCCAAATAAGCTTCAGCCAATTGCTGCCGATGCAGTAGAGAAAGCCCGCAAGGCGGAAAACCATGAAGCAGAAATCCAGTCCATTCAGAATAAGATCGACAGTCTGACTGCCAACCTGGATAAGATGTATATGGATCGGCTGACCGGACTTCTTGCCGAAGCGGACTTCGAGCGCATCTATCAGCGAGTAAAGATGGACAGAACTTCTCTGGAAGAGAAGCTGAAAGAGCTGGAATCACAAAAAGAAAGCCCGGTCAGCACAGAAGACCGAGCAAGAGAGCTGGTGCAGCAGTTTTTGGATTCTGCCTACACCAGCCGGGAGCTTCTGGTCAGCCTCATCGAGCGTGTGGAACTGACCGAAAACAAACAAATCATCATCAAATTCCGCTTCCGTGAGTTGGAAGCGATTTCTTAGGGCCAATCGTTTACAATAGGCGCGGCGGAATGTTTCCCGGCTGGAAAAACGGGCGCTGAAGCTGCTGCGCGATCGCTGGAAAGAATCAAGATAATGTTGAATTGGACCGGTGTAATATATCTGCGCGAGGCGTATGTGTGGCAAGGTGTGGCAAATTGTGCCGCACATGTGCCACACCTTGATGAAGCATCGAATCTATGTGGGAAATAGAAAAAACAGGCAGTTGCACCGCAAAATGTAGAAAAGTTGTGAAAATGTTACAAAGTAACTATAATCCCGAAAATATTTCGCAAAAAAACATTGACATTTTACTCACAACCGGATAGTATAAAAGTATAAACGAAATTTTGGGCTACACCGCATGGCTCTATGCACCGCTGAAAGAGGCGAGGTGCACCCTCTGCAAAGATCAAAATGTCTGCAGTGCCGCAGCGTTTTGGGCGGAGGGTGCGCAGCCGCCGGGCGGCGCACAGGCCCGCAGGGCAGACGCCGTGCGGCAGTACCTTAGGGAGAGAGGTATACCAAGTGCACCTGACAAAAAGCGAACAACAGATCATGGAGATTTTCTGGAAGGCCGATCATGCGATGGCCCAGACGGAGGTCGTTTCCACCTGCGTGGAGCGCAAATGGAAGGAACGCTCGATTTTTTCGATGCTGAACAGTCTGATGGAAAAGGGCGTCCTGCGTGAGGTCGGTTTTGTCCGCAGCGGCAAGACCTATGCCCGCACCTTTGAGCCGGCAATGTCCCATGCCGAATATCTGGCTGCTGTAGTGGCAGAGCAGCTGCCCGCAAAGCAGCTGCCGGAGCTGCTCGCCGCGTTGATGCAGAAGATGGAAACGACCCCTGCGATCCAGAAGGAAATGCGGGCCGCCCTGCGCGAAAATACGCAGTAAAGCAAACCGCAGCGCATGGATCGTGCGCAGATGCCAGAGAAATTGGATTCGTTCAAAAAAGCACCGCTGCCCGTATCGGGCGGCGGTATTTTTTTGCGTCCCTTTCGCCTGCGGTGTGCTTGCAAGGCTGATATAAAAGCAGTATAATTAAGGCAACACCGCACAATTCCCGCCTG
>OMGK01001745.1_pt1 | contig 11076 bp, 10 predicted proteins | sample 1645881 | NCBI WGS metagenome assembly OMGK01 (sample SAMN00849303, study PRJEB25192) | human gut metagenome
CGTTAAGTTATAGTTTAACATACAAAGGTAACGATAAAACGAGATTTATTATTTATAGGTGGAAGAACTTTTATTTTTTTTATTGTTTCTTACCGTCTCCTAATGTTTAAAAGCAGAATACTTGCGGACTGTATAAAAAATAAATATATTTGCATTCAAAAAAAAGGAGGAGTTTATGTTTGGATCATTTGATTTTCAAGAATTTTTAAGTGCGTTTATTGTGCTTTTTGCTGTCATTGATATTATCGGATCTATTCCTATTATATTGAATCTTAAGCAGAAAGGGAGAAATGTCAATGCTAATAAAGCTACCGGCATTTCTTTTGCTTTATTGATAGGTTTCTTTTATGCAGGGGATATGATGCTGAAGTTATTTCAAGTTGATATTGCTTCGTTTGCCGTGGCGGGTGCTTTTGTTATTTTTCTCATGTCTTTGGAAATGATTCTGGATATCGAGATATTCAAGAATCAAGGTCCTATCAAGGAAGCGACTTTAGTCCCCTTGGTTTTTCCGTTATTGGCTGGTGCGGGAGCGTTTACTACGTTGCTTTCCCTACGTTCGGAGTATGCTCCTGTAAATATTGTTGTAGCCTTGATATTGAATATGGTTTGGGTTTATGTAGTGTTGAAGTTGACAGATCGCATCGAACGTTTCTTGGGGAAAGGTGGAATTTATGTTATTCGTAAGTTTTTTGGAATCATTTTGTTGGCAATATCAGCGCGTTTATTTACTGCTAATCTGACTTTATTGATAGAGCAGTTTCAGAAAGCTCAGTAATATGCTGTTTTTTTACAGATAATAATGTCGGAACTCACCATAGATATTTTATTGGAAACCAACTGCTTTGTGTTGAATGGATATTAATCTGTGGTGAGTTCCGGTATCATTCCATTTGAATGGTAGCTGTTTGATATTTTGATACGCTCCTTTGGTGTCTATTTCTCGTTGATGATGAATTTCTTCATTCCGTCTGTAAAATAAGTTTCATATTTATCTCCTTCGCCTGAGCAAATAAAATAAGCATCCAGTTCAGGATGTGCTTCACAAAATGCTTTGGCTGAGTCCAGTCCCATCACCATGAAAGCAGTGGCGTATGCATCGGCACTGGCGCAATCTTTTGCAATGACAGTGGATGACAGGATACTATGTTGTACTGGATATCCGGTGCGTGGGTCTATGGTATGTGCATATTTCTTTCCACCTTTGTAATAGAAATTACGATAATTCCCTGATGTTGCCATACCTACATCACTAATGGCAAGCACAGTCTGTAACTCCTGGTTTACTGACAAGGAGTCATCTACAGGTTTGTTTATGCCGATACGCCAAGCGTTCATTTTGGAATTTTTGCCTCTTACCACTACTTCACCGCCTATATCTACCATATAGTTTTTTATCCCTTTACGTTCCAATAGCCTTGCTACTGCATCTACTCCGAATCCCTTGGCTATAGCGCTGCAATCCAGCATTATACGAGGGTCTTTTTTCATAATCCGGTTGTTCTGTAAATCTATTTTTTGATATCCTATCATTTGGCGTAAGCTGTCCACTATCAGTGAATCCACTCCTGTAGATTTTTTGAATCCGAATCCCCATGCATTTACCAAAGGTGCGACGGTGATATCAAAGGCTCCATGGGTTTCATCGGATATTTTCTTTGAGAGATGGAATACATGTACGAAAAAACTGTCAACTTCCGTCTTTTCATTGTGGTTTACGCGGGTGATTACGGAATTCGGATTGAAAGGAGAGAGGGAGTTGTCCACTTTCTTCAGTTCAGTTTCTATTTCTTCTTTCAGATTATCTTCGGACTGGTAGGTGATTTTGTATACTGTACCGAATACAAAGCCTTCATCCGTACGGAAAGGGGCTTGCTTTTTTAGAATAATAATTGTTCCTATTATCAGAATTGCTAGAAACGGCAATTGCCATGCTAATTTTTTTTTATTCATACCTGTATTTTAGTTAAGAAAGAAATAAATGTTCTATTAAAATTTTAACGCCGATAATAATCAAAACCAAACCTCCCCATAATTCCATGCGCAGGTTGAAACGCTTGCCGCAAAATACACCTATCAGACTTCCTAATGTTGAGATAACAAAAGAGGTAAAGCCGATGATGACAATAGGAGAAAGAATAGAAGTGAAAGAGTTTATTCCTACAAAAGCAAATGATATACCGATGGCCAAAGCATCAATGCTGGTTGCTATAGCCAGCGTAACAACCACTTTTAATTTAGTGGGGTCGAAGCAGCGTTTGTCTTCATTGCTGAAGCTCTCTTTTATCATACGCCCTCCCAAAAAGGCCAATAACCCAAAAGCGATCCAATGGTCATAATCCTCTATCAGGTGACTGAATCGGCTGGCGGCAAACCGGCCAGGATGGAGCACCACAGCTTCGGCTTTTCGCCGATAAGCGGCATGACAGCCTGGAAAAGGCCGAAGAAGAATGCCATAATAAAAAAAGTGCGCCAGCAAATGCGACGCATGATAATTCCGCTTGTTATGGAAACTGTGAAACAGTCCATAGCAAGACTGATGGCAAGGAGCCATATTTCTAAAGTTGTCATTGGTTAAAATGGTAATTTGTATATTAAACTGTATGTTACTCCTAAGTTAGTCGAGTTGTTTTTTCCAAAACCGGGAATATACCAAGGTTCGGTGTGTTCCGCCTTTTTTATGTTCATGCGTATACGGTAACGTAGTGACCATCCCATGTAGAAATTCTTGTACACATTTACCTTTATTCCAGCCAGCAGTTCTGCCCAGGTTACTGTGGTCTTAATTCCGTCATAACTGAAAGGAATTTCAGGAAATCCCCATGTAGGATCCTTCATTGTCGGAGCATCTACATCGTATGAAAAAGAGGTGAATCCGTAACGTATGCCTCCATATAGAAAACCAGGCAGATAGGGCTTCTTGAAAAAGAAGTTGTAGTTCATGCCTATGCGGAAATAAGGAGCTGAGGCTTTATAATGTATATTGGTACCGTCATCAGTAGTGTCGGTGGTTCCATATCCAATTTCAGCTACGGGGACATAACGGTTTTTCAAATTGACCTCCACGCTGATTTCTGTACTTGTAATGTCACCTCCAAAAATTTTGCTTCCCAGGCCAAATATATCTACACCGATAGTAGTTCCCTGATAGAAGGGTACCTTTTCTTCCTCTATGGTTGTTTTTTTTTCTTGTGCCGCCAGTGTGGGGCTGTACAACAGCATACTACTCAGTAGCGTTAACAACGTAATATATGTTGAAATTCTTTTTTTCTTCATTATTGATGTCCGAATTTACAATCTCGATAGATTTTAGGTTATAGGTGGTGTATTTAATGTCTTCCACTTTATAAAACATCATGGTGCCACATTCTATATTCTGCAAGTAGGGGATATTTTGGTGAATGAGTGTGATAGTGTCACGCATCTTTTCCGTATAATGCAATACGTAGGTAGTTTTTGATGTATAACTCAAAGGCAGGCTCATACTGCTTTCCGCTTTATTGAATATCGTGTCATTCATCAATGAGTCTTTTACTACGGTTTCCTTAATAGTTCCATCTTCCAGTGTGTCACGTACAATCACATCGGTAGTGATAAATCCAGTGACGTCAAAAGCCGGACTGAATTTTACAGCTTGGTGTGTCTCTGCATCCAGAAAGTCGAAATGGGCAAAGGAATTGGTGGTAAGCGGACAATCGCTTTCCCCACAGCTTTGCATCAAGGTGCTTACGGTAATCAGGAGCAATAAGATAATGGCTGGTAGTTTCTTCATTTTAAAACTCTTTCTCTATTTTATAATTATTGCGTTCAGGAGCATTCCGGGCTATCAATTCTCCTATGAATCCAGCCAGAAACAGTTGGGTTCCCAAAATCATCAAAGTTAGGGCCAGATAGAAGTAAGGAGAATCAGTAATTAATATATAAGGTAAACCATGTGACAAGGCATATAGTTTGTTCGCTCCGATGATAATGACGGAAATGAAACCAAGAATAAACATCAATGATCCCATAAACCCGAAGAAGTGCATCGGCTTGATACCGAATTTGGATAAAAACCACAGAGTAATGAGGTCTAGATAACCATTGAAGAAACGGTTTAATCCGCCGAATTTTGTTTTACCGAATTTTCGTGCCTGATGGTGTACTACCTTCTCGGCTATCTTAGGAAAACCTGCATTCTTTGCCAGATAGGGGATATAGCGGTGCATTTCACCGTATACTTCGATGTTCTTTACGACATCACGACGATAAGCTTTTAGTCCGCAATTGAAGTCGTGCAGGTTCTTGATGCCTGAAACGGCACGTGCTGTGGCGTTGAATAGTTTGGTCGGAATGGTTTTTGATAACGGATCGTAGCGTTTTTGCTTGTATCCCGATACTAAGTCGTAGCCATCTTCTGTAATCATTCTGTATAATTCCGGTATTTCGTCCGGGCTGTCCTGCAAGTCGGCATCCATTGTAATCACCACATCACCTTGCGCCTTTTCAAAACCACAATACAAGGCAGGGGACTTGCCGTAGTTCCGGCGGAATTTGATACCTTTTACGTTGTCCGACTCCGAGCGTAGTTTCTCTATCACTTGCCAGGAGTGGTCGGTGCTGCCGTCATTGACAAAAATTACTTCATAGCTGAAGTGGTTGGCATCCATTACACGTTGAATCCATGCGAATAGTTCCGGCAAAGATTCTTCTTCGTTATACAAAGGAATAACTACAGATATATCCATCTTTTATTCATTTTTCTTTTTACGCATCACGATCAATGCCGTAGGGATAGCCATTAGCATCCCGTAAAACATATTTTGTGATATCAGTTGAAATGTCATTTCTAGCGGGGTAAGTCCCGACAGTAAATCTATCGCTTCTTCGAATTGGTTCAGTGAGGTTGTCAGTTCGGCTCCGGCAGTTTCTTTGAACTGATTTAAGATGGAACGGTATGCCTCGAATACGAATCCACCGTCTATATAGCGGAAGTAGATGTAGTGAACTACCGCAACAAACAGAGAGGCGAACATATACATAAAGGTAGTGAATAGAAACGCACGTGAAAAAGTGATGCTTCCGTCACAATGCCGTTCTCTGAACTTTTTGGCAAATATGTATCCTAAAAAGGGTACTCCTATAGTCAGGACTATAAAAAGTAATTGTAGGAAAGGTATTCTCAATCCTAACGGGAAGAGCATGAATTTGAAGGCCCATAAAAGACCCATGCCCGTACCATAGCGCATGGCGCATTCCTGCAAAGTCGGTTTATAATTCGTCATTCTTTATTAATAAGTGCACAAAAGTACTTCTTTTACGGGAATCCGTCCTATAGTTATGGGTGAAAAATGTATTTTTTCTGCTAAAATCAAAAAAAAGTATTCGAAAGTATTGTAGTTTTGAAAATAATGTCTACCTTTGCACTCGCAAAACAAAAATGGGTAAGTCCTATACGGCCAGCTCCTGATGAATCCTCCAGGGCTTGATCGCAGCAAAGGTAGTTGGTTGTAGCGGCGCGATATAGTAAGCTTACCCACCCCCGCCTCTTTAGCTCAGTTGGCCAGAGCACGTGATTTGTAATCTCGGGGTCGTTGGTTCGAATCCGACAAGAGGCTCAGAAAGACAAAAGGAATGGAGTAAGTCTTCATTCCTTTTTTTATTTATAATCATCCAGCTAATTTTTTCTTCATGAAGGAAACAAATATTGCAACTGCATCTTTACCACAGCAATGTCGCCCGGCCGTAAAAGAACTTTTAAAGGAAATATATGGCTATACTGATTTTCGTGATTTTGAAGTCTATAATGATTTGTCTTCCGGCAAAGATAAACTAAAAATTTCCCAAGGACAATTGATAGAAGAGGTTATTGAAGAGTCTGAAAAGTCGATGAAGACGGATTCGGTTTATAATTTCTTGTTGACAGCGCCAACGGGAGCCGGTAAATCTTTATTGTTCCAGCTTCCTGCCATTTATTTGGGACAAGAATATAAGTTACTTACAATTGTGATTTCTCCTTTGAAGGCTTTGATTGTTGATCAAGTGGAAAATCTGCGTGATTTGGGATATGAAAAGGTGTCTTATGCATCTTCCGATCTTTCACCTGAAGAAAAAAATGAGGCATACCGTCAGGTGCGAGAGGGAGAGACGGATTTATTTTATCTTTCTCCCGAATTATTGTTGGCTTATGATATTAAACATTTTATAGGTGACCGTCGGATAGGATTGATTGTGGTGGATGAGGCACATACGGTAACTACATGGGGGAAGGAATTCCGTGTGGATTATTGGTTCCTGGGTCGTCACTTGGATAATTTGAAGAAGAACTTGGGCTATGCTTTTCCGGTTTTTGCATTGACTGCAACTGCCGTTTGGAATCCTCGCGGGGGGAATGATATGGTTTTTGAAACCATCCGCTCTTTGCGTATAGACCCTTGCAGACTGTTTGTGGGAACAGTGAAGCGCGAAAATATCGGCTTTGATATTCGTTTGCTTACTATTGAAGAAGATGAGAATTATGATAAGGCGAAACAACGTGTCATTATCGGACGTACCGATGATTTTCTGGATGAACATAAAACTATCATGTATTATCCTTTTGCCGGCAGCATAGACACCCGGATTAAAATGTGGGTGCGTTCTACTAACTGGCGATTGGTGTCTTCTTATTATGGAAAGAAGGACAAGGCTCAGAAGGCAGCGATTGTTGAAGCTTTTAAGGAAGGTGACAAACGGATGATTATTGCGACAAAAGCATTCGGTATGGGTATTGACATCAGTGATATTGACCGGGTGTATCATGTGGCTCCTTCGAGTACATTTGTTGACTATATTCAGGAGATAGGACGTGCGGCACGTGATAAAAGTATTAAAGGTATTGCGGCCACCGACTTTCATGAACGGGATTTCTATTTTATGAAACGCTTACACTCTGCCGGAGCCATTACGCAAAATCAGTTGGGGATGATTTTGAAGAAGCTTTGGGAAATCTATTTGATGAAGGGCAAAAGCAAGGAGATGCAAGTGTCTTTGTCGGATTTTGAGTTTGCAGTGAAACTTCCCCGTAAGCAGAACAAGTTGGAATATGAATCGGATTTGGGACAAGTGATAAAAACGGCTTTGTTATGGATAGAGGAAGATTTATCCAGCCGTTTTGGAGGACAGCCCATTGAGATAAATTCCCGGACCCTCTTTACAGATGGATATGTACAGGAAAAAACAGGGGATACTGCTTTCAGGGAAACGTATAAAAAGTTTATGACTCCCGTGGTCGGTGCGGAAGGTATTTATAAGGTATCTTTTGAAGCATTGTGGGAAAGCTGTTTCTCGGAAATGGGTTATCGGGAGTTTAAGCGCGATTTATATAATGGTAATTTGTTTGAAGGAGTCCGTGCGGCGGCTGTCGGCAAACATGAGGTATTGCTGAAAGAAGATGCAGGAGATATATGCACAAAACTGGCGAGTCTGCTGAAACGGTTGAAAGATTTGCTGACTGTTAGTTTGTATGGCAATAAGGGCAAGTTTGAAGAAGATGATTTGCGCAGTATCTTTGCCGAATATGATATGGATGTTCCTTCGGCAAAACGTTTCCTTTCTTCTTTGCTGGAATCGAGAGTGGAGGAGGGAAGAAGCGTCAGCTATATCAGTAGCACGAAGAAAAAGGATGAAGACAAGTTGGTTTTTACTGTTACCCGAGGCTTTGACTTGTTGCTCTCACGTTATCAGAAGCTCTGCTCTCAGCGTATTACAGGAGTGAAAGGAGATTTGTTGCTGTTTTACACCACGCCTTTTTCAGACCTAAACATGCTTCTCAATCTTTTGTCAATGCTCAATGTGGTCGATTTTACTGTCGAAGGTGGTGTGCCTTCGGTAGAGGTGACTGTTAATATGCCTGAAGTGCTGGAGAAAGAGGTGACATCGGAAGCTTATAAAAACTTCGTGCTTGAAAATAATGAAAAGATATTCCTTGAACAGATAGAGCTGTTCCAATTGTTTTTTGGTAATACTTCCTTGGATGATGAGCAGAGATGGGAGTTTATAGAAGACTATTTCACGGGAATGAATGTGGAAGAGATGAAGAAAAAATATAGCCCCTTGGGATAGGACTAAAAGGGAGTATGTCAAAACTAAACCGGGCTATCCCATCGTCAGGCTGTAGGGGCAGCATTATCCATGTTTTGACACACTCCCGAAATGCTATGTCAGGCGGTGACTTTACATGCCTTCTTATACTTTGAAATCATGTGCAATTTTCTTGTATCCGTAAACGGCACGGCTTCCCAATTCTTCTTCTATGCGTAGCAGTTGGTTGTATTTGGCCATACGGTCACTGCGACTTAATGAACCGGTCTTGATTTGTCCGCTGTTGGTAGCAACGGCGATGTCGGCAATAGTTGCATCCTCCGTCTCACCCGAACGGTGACTGGTAACAGTGGTATAGCCATTACGTTGAGCCATTTCGATGGCGTCCAATGTTTCGGTCAGCGAACCGATTTGGTTTACTTTAATCAGGATAGAATTGGCACAACCTTCGCTGATTCCTTTCTCCAGGAATTTCACGTTTGTTACGAACAGGTCATCACCTACCAGTTGACAGCGATTTCCAAGACGTTCGGTCAGCATACGCCAGCCTTCCCAGTCATTTTCTGCCATACCGTCTTCAATGGAGTCGATAGGATAATCCCAACACAGTTTTTCCAGATAAGCCACTTGCTCTGATGCAGTACGCTTTTCACCTTTTGTTCCTTCAAATTTCGTATAATCATAGATTCCATCATGGTAGAACTCTGAAGAAGCGCAGTCCAAACCGATAGTGATGTGTTTGAATGGCTCATAACCGGCTGCTTCAATGGCCGCCAAAATGCAATTCAATGCATCCTCGGTTCCATCCAACACAGGAGCGAAACCTCCTTCGTCGCCAACAGCAGTGCTCAGTCCGCGCTTCTTTAATACGGTTTTCAGTGCGTGGAAAACTTCTGCTCCCATGCGCAATGCTTCGTGAAATGATTTGGCACCGACAGGGCGAATCATAAATTCCTGAAAAGCGATGGGAGAATCGGAATGCGAACCTCCGTTGATGATATTCATCATGGGCACGGGCAATACGTACGTGTTTGTTCCTCCTATATATCTATATAAAGGTATATCCAGATAATTTGCCGCTGCCTTTGCCACAGCCAGTGATACGCCCAGAATGGCATTGGCTCCGAGTTTGGACTTAGTGGGGGTACCGTCTAAAGCCAACATAGCCATATCAATGCCGCGTTGGTCTGATGAGTCCATGCCGGTCAATGCCGGAGCAATGATATTATTAATGTTGTCTATGGCTTTCAGAACTCCTTTTCCTCCATAACGGGTCTTGTCTCCGTCGCGTAATTCCAAAGCTTCATGTTCACCGGTGGATGCACCCGACGGAACAGATGCACGTCCCATGATACCGGATTCTAATGTTACGTCTACTTCTACAGTGGGGTTGCCACGTGAGTCAAGAATCTCTCTTCCTTTAATCTTTGCTATTTTCATATTGATTCTAAAATTTAATTGGGTGGTTTTATGATAATAACAAAAAAGGAAGAGATTTTGTTCTATTCACTCATCCAAACTCCGAGCATGACTCCGATAATTCCTAAAACCACACTGCCAATCGCGTATGCAAAGAAGGTGGGATAAAAACCTGATTTTAATAATTGAAGGCTTTCATTGCTGAAAGTAGAGAAAGTGGTGAACCCGCCGCAAAGTCCGATAGTGAGCAATAGACGTAATTCATTGGTGATATGAATGCGTGAGGTGAGCGTATAAAAAACACCTATCAGTATGCAACCCAGGAAGTTGACGGCAAAAGTCCCCCATGGGAAAGCCGTCCCTGTCTGGCGCTGAATGGCAATGGTAAGTAAGTAACGAAGCACGCTTCCTGTTCCTCCTCCGATAAAGATATATAATAATGATTTCATAACTGCTGCATTTTGATGCAAAAATAGCAAGGATTATTCATTCGGAGAGAAATTTTTTCTGTAATTCTGGAAAGTTTTTCTTATCGGCTTATAATAAAGGCTTTGGGAGTAGATGCCCGATTGTGAGGTAATGACTTAGCAACTATTATGTTTACAGCATTCTGCTGATGTAGTAGCTGTCTTAACGGATAGTGTTGATGCAACGGTCTATTGGCGTAAGTTAAAACAAAGGTTAAAGAAGGAAGGTAATGAAACCGTGACAAATTGTCACGGTTTGAAAATGCTTGCGGCTGACGGCGAAATGTGCCTGACTGATGTGGCTGACACACAGCAACTTCTCCGCCTCATTCAATCTATTCCATCGCCCAAAGCAGAACCTTTTAAGCTATGGATGACGCAAGTGGCTGCCGAACGTCTTGACCAAATGCAAGATCCCGAACTTTCCATTAACTAAGCATTAATGGACTACAAACGGTTGGGCTATTCGAATAGTTGGATTAACCAGCGACTCAAATCTATAGAGATTCGCAAAGACCTTACACGACGAATGGAAACGGCACGGACTGCAAGAGGGAGTGCAATTTGCTACCCTCACTGACATTATTTATCAGACATGGAGTGATATGACCGCCAAGAAATATAAACAATTCAAAGGACTGAAAAAGGAAAATTTGCGCGATAATATGACCAATAAGGAGTTGGTGCTCAATATGCTGGCAGAACTTTCCACCAAAGAAATCTCGGAAAGTAAAAATCCCGCGACTTTTAAAGAACACATGGAGGTGGCGGAAGAGGGTGGAGAAAATAAACAGTAATCGTGAAATACTCAAAGTGGCTTGCCGTGCAATGACTGAATTCATAAAAAAAACTGTGTTTTTCGCCATACAAACGGAAAAATCTGTCTCTTCCTTCCTCCTTTCATTAGTCGTTGAAACGCCCTGTTATGGCGGATTTCGGTAGTGAATGGACATCTCGTATTGTCTTTTCAGCCTCCTTTCATCTGTAAGACTTTTTTAATACAGATAAATACTGAAGGCAGATTTGAAAGCAGCTTGGGAAGCACGACTGAAAGGAGAATGAATGGATATCCTGTCATTGTTAATCGATTGATTGATAATGTGTTTTGGCTAATATGTAAGGATGAACG
>OMGK01001754.1_pt1 | contig 11031 bp, 4 predicted proteins | sample 1645881 | NCBI WGS metagenome assembly OMGK01 (sample SAMN00849303, study PRJEB25192) | human gut metagenome
CGCAGGCTGTGCAGGCGGTGGATTTGAGAATATCTGCGATGCGGCTGACATATTAAACGGACATTCAATCGGAGCAGACGAGTTTACACTGAGTGTTTACCCGGCATCTACTCCAATATACATGGAGCTTGTGAAAAACGGAGCTGTAGCAAAGCTTCTTGAGACAGGTGCAATCGTAAAGACTGCTTTCTGCGGACCTTGCTTTGGTGCAGGAGATACACCTGCCAACAACGCATTCTCTATCCGTCATTCAACAAGAAACTTCCCTAACAGAGAGGGTTCTAAGGTACAGAACGGACAGATCAGCTCAGTGGCACTCATGGATGCACGTTCAATCGCTGCAACAGCAGCAAACAAGGGCTTCCTTACATCAGCAGCGGATATTGATGTCAACTTTACAAAGCCAAAATATTTCTTTGACAAGACTATATATGAGAACCGTGTATTTGACAGCCATGGAGTGGCAGATCCTTCAGTTGAAATCCAGTTCGGACCAAACATTAAGGACTGGCCGGCAATGAGTGCGCTTCCGGAGAATATGCTCCTTAAGGTGGTTTCAGAGATTCATGATCCTGTTACTACAACAGATGAGCTCATTCCTTCAGGAGAGACATCTTCATATCGTTCAAACCCTCTTGGACTTGCAGAGTTCGCACTTTCAAGAAAGGATCCTGAGTATGTAGGCAGAGCAAAGGAAATCCAGAAGGCCCAGAAGGCTATAGAGAGTGGTGAGTGCGCAGGAAAGGCTGTTCCTGAGGTTGCTGAAATCATGGGAGTAGTAAAGAAAAAATTCCCTGAGGCAAGCCATGAGAATATGGGCTTCGGAAGCACAATTTTTGCTGTTAAGCCGGGTGACGGCTCAGCAAGAGAGCAGGCTGCCAGCTGCCAGAAGGTACTCGGAGGCTGGGCAAATATCGCAAACGAGTATGCCACAAAGAGATACCGTTCAAACCTTATCAACTGGGGAATGCTTCCATTCATCATCGATGAGGGAGAGCTTCCGTTCCACAACCTCGACTATATCTTCCTTCCGGGAATCAAGAAGGAAATCGAGGATGCAAAGACGGAGTTTGAGGCATATGTTGTCAAGGATGGTGAATTAAAGCCATTTACACTGAAGATGGGTGAGCTCACAGATGATGAAAGAGAGATAATATTAAAGGGATGTCTCATCAACTATAATCGTAAATAAGGAGAGTTTAATCCGATGGAAGAAACCGGAAAAGCTGGTAAAAAATCAAACATTGAGATAAATGCAGATAAGGGTGCGAAGCAGAATTCGCACCCGGGGCGTGAGGAATGGCCACATCTGATCAGAATAGGTGTCATGGTATTTGTCACGTTTGCAGTCAGTATACTGTTTTTCTTTGCACTGTACAGATTTGAGGGCTTTGCAGGCATATGGAGCAAGCTGCTTGCGGCAGCAATGCCTATTATAATGGGACTTGTGCTTGCATACCTGATGAATCCTGTCATGCTGTGGCTGGAAAGATGCTTTAAAAAGCTTCTTTCCAAAAAGATGAAAAGCGAAAGTAAGCTGCGAAAGGTTTCAAGAGCTCTTGCAATCACAGGCTCGGTTATTATTCTGGTAGCGATTATTTCGCTCCTCATTGCGGCTATTGTGCCTTCTGTCATAGCAAGTATATCAGGACTTATGAAGACACTGCCAAATGATGTTGCGGCATTCATCAACATGATAAAGAACGGCAATTTCGGGGACAGCAAAATTGCTGAGCTCGCGAGCACAGGTTTACAGAATGCAACCGACTACATTGAGGATTATGCCACAGAAAAGCTGATTCCTGAGGCACAGAAGTATGTTGCACAGATTACAACCGGTGTGATTTCGGTAGTCAGAGGCTTATTTAATTTTATTATCGGAATAATCGTGATGGTCTATGTGATGAGTATTCAGGAGACTCTCGCAGGACAGAGCAAAAAGATAATATATGCTGTCTGCAAGCCAAAGACAGGCAATATCATCATTGAGACGATCAGAAAGACAAATGAGATTTTTGGAGGCTTCATAAGCGGTAAGATTATAGATTCACTGATTATAGGTGTGATTGCATATTTCGGATGTCTGATTTTAAGGATTCCATCATCGGTGCTCGTTGCAGTGATTATCGGCGTCACAAATGTGATTCCGGTATTCGGACCGTTTATCGGTGCAATTCCATCGTTACTCATAGTAGTAATTCAGAGTCCGTGGCATGCGCTTTATCTTCTGATATTTATTGTCGTGCTGCAGCAGGTGGATGGCAATATAATAGGGCCTAAGATACTTGGCTCATCTACCGGTCTTTCGACCTTCTGGGTTATGTTTGCCATACTAATCGGCGGAGGAATGTTTGGTTTTCTTGGAATGTTACTTGGTGTTCCAACCTTTGCTGTGATATACTATATTGTGAAAAGAGTTGTTAATTATGCTCTCAGGAAAAAGAAGCTTCCTGAGGACACAAGGGATTATACAAAGACAACAGGCGTAGATACCAAAAATAATAAGCTTAAATACGAGTAGGTGAAATAAGTGGATAAATACGAATACAATCTCAAGCTGGATCAGATAAAAGCCCTAAGCGCCGAGGAGGGCTATATGAGCGCAGCAGAGATTGCGGATAGCATAAATTGGAACAAAATTAAAAATGTAAATACACTCGTTAAAATCGGCGAAATCTACGAGAAGGCCGAAAGATACCAGGATGCAAGGGACATACTTTTAATGGCCTATGACCGTTCACCAATCGGCAGGATGATTATATACAGACTGGCTGAGGTCGCCATCAAGATGGGTGATTATGATGCTGCTACAGAGTATTATGATGAGTTTGTTGAGATAGCGCCGCATGATGATATGAAGTATGTATTAAGATATGCCATCAAAAAAGGGCAGGGAGCTTCATTTGATGAGCTTATCACTATTCTTGAAGAGTACAAGGATGAAGAATACACTGAGGAGTGGGCATACGAGCTTGCATATCTATACCACAAGGCCGGAAAAGCCGATAAGTGTATAGATGCCTGCGATGAGCTCATTCTGTGGTTCGGAGACGGACCATATGTGGAGCGTGCGCTGGAGCTTAAGATGCTTTATCAGCCACTTACCAAGGCTCAGGAGGAAAAGTACAGACGATTCAAGGCAGAGAAGGAAAAGCCGGCTAAGATAAATGATGAGGCTGAGGTCACTGAGATAGGTGCCATGGAGATGGTAAAGGGCGGAGAGATAGTGCATGATGACGTAACTATCCCGCAGATTACTGTAAATCAGGAGAAGTTCAATACTGTAAATTTACAGCAGGAGATTGCCAAGGGTATGCAGCAGATCATGGAGGCCAAGGGCAAGAATGAAGTTGCTGATACGATGGATACCATCAAAAAGATAGTTGAGGATATTCCTTATCTCAAGCTCGAAAAGGAGCAGGAAGAGTATGTACAGCAGCCGGAAGAGACAGAGCATATCGCTACAGATGAAGAGATAGATGGTTCACTTAAGTTGAATTTCAAGGAGCTTTTGGGTGAAGACGCTGACGGACAGATGTCTATGGTCATGAGTGAAAAGACTCAGCTTGAGCATCAGATTACAGGACAGATGTCTATACAGGATGTGCTTGAAGAATGGGAAAAGACCAGACATGCGGCTGAAATTGCACTTAAAGAGGCTGAGCAGCAGAAGCTTGAGTCAGCTAAGGCAAGAGCACTTCAGGAGGCAGGAGACATCATGGAGAGACTAAATGATGTCATTCCAAAGCTGGATGCAGGTGTCACTCCGAAGGAACTTCTTGAGGAGGAGTATTTGAAGGTCCCGGTTGATATTATAGAGCAGAAAGCTGCCGTGAAGGAGCCTGAAGAAGAGCAGAAACCGGATATGCAGGAGCTTTATGCAGATGAGACTGTGGATGAAGTACAGGAGCCGCAGGAAGCATCGGAAGAGGCTATAGAAGAAGCACAGGAGTCGCAGGAAGCACCTGAAGAGGCTATAGACGAAGTGCAGGAGTCGCAGGAAGCACCTGAAGATGCTGCAGATGAAGTCAAGGAACCGGTTGGAGAGCCGGAGGATATAATTATGGCAGAGGAGTCTGAGAAAGACGAGATACTCATGCAGCCGACTACCATGATGCCTGAAATAACAGATGATATGTTAAATGTCGATGATGATACATCAGATGATGAGACTTCACAGGAGAAAGAAAACGTTTCTGAGAAGAGAGATTTTGATCATGTGACATCATTTATCGAGCAGGAAATAGCCAAGATGACAGCAAAGAATCCGGGACTGGAGAAGAAGCTGGATATGGCTAAGACAAGAAAAATGCCGGATATTTCATTGCCGGAGGATTTAGACAGCGAAGAAGATGACTTGAAATTGAAAGAAACAAAACATATAAAAGAGCTTACAAGCGAACAGAAAGCTATATTTTCATATTTCATACCGGTAAAGGGTATGGAGGATCAGATCTGCAAGGCATATAATGCAGTGCTTGATCATTTCAACAGGAAAGAAAACGCATCCACAGGCAACCTCATTATACAGGGAGAGCAGGGTTGCGGAAAGACAATGCTTGCTACAAGCTTTATAAAGGTATTACAAAAAGATGGTGAACAGCTTACAGGAAAGATGGGCAAGATTGATGCTGCCGCACTCAATAAAAAGGATGTGCAGCAGGTAGTCAGAAAGATAACAGGAGGCTGTCTCATCATAGAAAGAGCCGGTGATATCGACCGCAGCATAGCTGCCCAGCTATCATTTTTGATGGAGCATGATATTACAGGAACACTCTATATACTTGAGGATACATCAAAGGGTATAAAGAAGGCTCTCTCAATGGATGAGGGCTTTGCATCCAAGTTCACGGAAAAGATATCGGTTCCTATTTTTACAAATGATGAACTCGTATTGTTTGCCAAATCGTACTCTGCAGAGCTTGGGTACAAGATAGATGAGATGGCTATTCTGGCATTGCATAACAGAATCAGCAATATTGAGAGGATAGACCAGGCTACCACTCTGACAGAGGTCAAGGATATAATTGACGAGGCCATAGACAGGGAGGCTCACAGCGGACTTAAGAAGGCTATAAGTATTCTGACAGCCAGGCGATATACAGATGATGACCGAATTGTACTCAAAGAGGATCATTTCAGGGAAAAATAAATACTTATGGGGGGTATATATATGTGTAATTTTACAGCAATGGATTGTTACCTGTTTGGTCAGGCAACACACTATGATATCTACAAGAAGATGGGTGCTCACTTAGCTGAGCGTAAAGGAAAAAAAGGAGTGTGCTTTGACGTCTGGGCGCCACATGCGAGGGAAGTATACGTGTTTGGTGAGTTTAACGACTGGAATGAGACCAGTCATGAGATGAAGCGTGTAGAGCCGGAAACCATGGGAGTGTATGAGCTTTTTGTACCGGGAGCGCAAAAGGGTCAGATGTATAAGTTTATTATAGTCACTGAACAGGGTGATAAGCTGTACAAGGCGGATCCATACGCAAACTACGCAGAGCTTCGTCCGGGAACAGCGTCAATCATCACAGATATCGAGCACTTCACATGGACTGACAAAGAGTGGATGGATAAGAGAGCAGCAAAGTCAGATGCTGATGTATATTCTTCACCTATGGCTATATATGAGTGTCATCCGGGCTCATGGATGAGACATCCGGGCAGGGATGATGAGGGCTTTTATACATACAGGGAGCTTGCAAAATCACTCATATCCTATGTGAAAACTATGGGATATACACATATTGAGCTTATGGGTATTTCAGAGTATCCGTTTGATGGCTCATGGGGATATCAGGTGACAGGCTACTATGCACCTACATCGAGGTATGGAGAGCCTGAGGATTTTGCATACTTTGTTGATCAGTGCCATAAAAATAATATCGGAGTAATCCTCGACTGGGTACCTGCACATTTCCCAAAGGATGCGCATGGACTTGCCAATTTCGATGGAACAGCCACATATGAGTATGCAGACCCAAGAAAGGGAGAGCATCCCGACTGGGGCACAAAGATATTTGACTACGGTAAGAATGAAGTAAAGAACTTCCTTATCGGAAGTGCACTTATGTGGATAGAAAATTACCACGTAGACGGACTCCGTGTGGATGCAGTTGCGTCAATGCTTTATCTTGACTATGGAAAGAACGACGGACAGTGGGTGCCAAACAAGTTTGGAGGAAATAAGAACCTCGAGGCAGTAGAGTTTTTCAAGCATATCAATACACTCATACTTGGAAGAAATCACGGAACTGTAATGATAGCCGAAGAGTCTACCGCATGGCCAAAGGTAACAGGCAAGGTAGAGGAAGACGGACTGAACTTCAGCTACAAATGGAACATGGGATGGATGCATGACTTCCTTGATTATATGAAGCTGGATCCATATTTCCGTAAAAATAACCACAACAAGATGACATTTGCGATGAGCTATAATGAGAGTGAGAAATATATTCTGGTACTGTCACATGATGAGGTGGTACATCTGAAGTGTTCTATGCTCAACAAAATGCCGGGCTTAGAAGGGGATAAATTCAAGAACCTCATGGCAGGATATGCATTTATGATGGGACACTGTGGAAAGAAGCTTCTTTTCATGGGACAGGAGTTTGCACAGAAGCAGGAGTGGAGTGAGGAAAGAGAACTCGACTGGTATCTGCTTGAGAATCCGGAGCATAAAAAGATCCAGAACTGGGTAAAGGAGCTGCTTCACCTCTATAGGAGAAACCGCTGTCTGTATGAGCTGGATTCAAGCTGGGAAGGCTTTGAATGGATAAATGCAAACGATGCAGACAGAAGCATCTTCAGCTTTATCAGAAAGAGTAAGGATGGCAAGAATAATATGCTCTTTGTCATCAATTTCACACCGGTAGAGAGACCTGATTACAGAGTCGGAGTGCCAAAGCACAAGACATATCAGCTCGTTTTAGATAGTGAGGATCCTAAGTTTACCGGCAAAACGGTACAAGCGCCTGTAAAGAAGGCTGCAAAGGGCAGAGGCAAGGCAGCAAAACAGTCATATAAGAAGCTGGACTATAAGGCAGTCAAATCAGAGTGTGACGGCAGACCATTTTCATTTGCTTATCCACTTGCGCCTTACGGAGTTGCTGTATTTAAATACTAATATACCGGTAAATAGCAGGGTAAAGGACCGCGCCAATTTAAGGCGCGGTCTTTATTTTTGCGTATTATATGTCGATATATAAAAAAAGATAACTATTCAGAACCACAAAAGTACGAAGTAAGAATATCCATAAATAAAGGCTGCAGAGATGGTATATATGCAGGGCACGGAGCAGGAAATATGCAGATAGAGAATTTGATTAATAAAAGCACAGATACGAAAAATACGGACACAAAAACCATAAATGATATGACAGCGGGTATGCGTGTGTCAGACTACATAAAGACAGACAGCAGTGACAATATGTCAAAAAAGGCGGCTGTTGTCGGTTCGTCAAACTCTGTTGATATGTCGGATACGATATATGCAAGACCACAGGCTAAAAATGAAGCCGGGAACAGCGATGACACAGATATGGCAGAAAATCTGCTAAATGACATGAATCAGACCTCAGAAAACAGGCGAAATGATATGATTGTCACTGCAAGCACCACCACGAGTGATGATTACAAAGCTGCAAAGGATGACGGCTACGATGTCATTGTCACTGAGACCGATAAGATAAAAGCAGTGCTGGCAAAGGCAGGTGTAGATATATCCATATATGGAGATGATCTGAGCATGGAGCAGCTTACAGACATCACGGGAAGCCAGACTGAAGCGGCCATGCTTGTCAATCAGATGAAAGCATATGATATTCCTGCTACAGATGATAATATAAAGGCAGGTACAGATGCCATAGACCGGGCAAAGAGCCTTACAAATATATCCAATGAGACAAAGGCATATCTGGTCAGAAATAACATGAATCCGACGGTTTCCAATGTATACAAGGCTACGTACAGCAGCAGTCAGGTACAAGATTACAGGCAGAAAACCAAAATGACGGAGATATCAGATGAGCTGTTTGAGGAGCTTAAGCCACAGCTTAAACAGATATTAGAGGAAGCTCATATAGACAGTAGTGATGAGAATCTGAATCAGTGCAGATGGCTGATAGATGAAGATATAGCCGTTACACCTGATAATGTGCTGCTTGCGAATCAGGTAGACTGCATCAACGCAGCAGAAGAAAATGTGAGCAGTGATTTTTATGCAAGGGCAGTGACAGAAGCACTGGCAATGGGAAAAAAGGCTACAGATGCCACTATGTCACAAGATGGTCTGACATTTGACATGGCAAAGAAAGCCTGTGATGTATTAGGTGAGGCGACCGCAGATGACATTGTCACATTAGAGTCAGATAACATACCTGTCACGATAGAGAATCTGTCAAAGCTTATAGCTGCAAGAGGCAAGGATAGTGCAGCATCGCAAGCCTCAGCGAATAAAGCTGCGGATAATCAGATTACAGACAGCCGGGAAGCAAGGCTTGTGACAGCTCAAAGAAAGCTTGAGGAAGCGAGACTTTCCATGACAGCAGAAGCCAACCTTTCACTCATAAAAAAAGGAGTTTCAATAGACACAGAGCCTATTGAACGTGTAGTGGAGCTGCTTAAGCAGCAGGAAAATAAATACTACGGAGCGCTGTTTGGTGAGAGCAGTGTAGAGGCATCTGATGATAGGGTACGTATGTACAATAATGTCTGTGATATTTTCAATCAGATGAAGCAGCAGCCGGCGTATGTACTGACCCTGGAATCCGCTGATGACACTGTGTATGAGCTGTATACAGCAGGCAAAGCAATGAAGCAGTCATTAGAAGCAGCAGCCTCAGGATATGAGACTCTTATGACATCACCGCGGGCAGATATGGGAGATAGTATGTCAAAAGCATTTCAGAATGTGGATGATATACTTAAAGAGCTTCAGATAGATACATCTGAAAGCAATCGCAGGGCTGTGCGGATACTTGCGTACAATAGTACCGACATCACAGAGGACAATATAAAGCAGATAAAGTCTGTAGATGAGCAGGTGCAGAGAGCATTCAGCGATATGACACCGGCGGTGACGATTGAGATGATAAAAAGAGGCATATCACCGCTTGATATGAGCATGAGTGACATAAGTGACACTGCCAGACGGATAAAATCAGAAAATCCTGACGAAAAGGATGAGAAATTCAGCGAGTTTCTCTGGAAGCTTGAAAAGAAAAATGAAATCTCAGAGGAGGAAAGAGACTCATATATAGGCATATACAGGCTTATTTCACAGGTGGAGCAGTCAGATGGTGCTGTGATAGGCTCACTTGTTAATCAGGGAGCAGATATTACAATGAAAAATCTGCTTACAGCGGTCCGGGTACGAGGAAAGAGTGCCATGGACTATAAGGTGGACGATACCTTTGCCGGAGTGGACAGTGTAAGCAGTGGCATTAAAATTGACTCACAGATAGAAAGCGCATATCATACAAACTGCCTAAGGGATGTGCTTGATACACTTTCACCTGAGAAAATGGAGTTTGTGCAGTATGACAGCTGGCTTGATATGACTCCGGAGCAGTTAAGGCAGGCTGTATATGAGGCAGACGAGGATAACGCACTGTCAGAGCAATATGCCACAGAACAGCTAAGACAGTTCAATCAGGCAGTTTCGGTGCCTGAGAACGTATATGCTTTTCTAGAGAAATATGATGTAAAAACAACCGCGGTAAACCTCATGGCTGCGTCACGGCTAATGAAAAATCCGTCAGAGGCAGTAAGAAATCTCTGGGAGCGTGGAGACAGTGCTACGGCAAGGGCTCTTTTGGATGAGACTCTCAGACGGTTTTCTGAGTCGGTCAAAAATCCAAAGGAGCTTGCGCAGGCGCAGGAAACGCTGGCTGATACAGCAGAGCATGTTATGGATTCGATGATTATAGAGGATAGGCACACCGGTTCAATAGACATCAGACAGATGAAGCTATTATGCAGCCAGCTAAGGATAGCTTCAAATATGTCGAGACAGGAAAACTATATTGTACCAATAGAGACTGCAGACGGGGTCACAGGTATGAAGCTTCGCATAGTAAGAGGTGAAGATAAAAAGGGACTGGTTGACATATTCCTTGAGGATAAAAAATGCGGCAGGGTAGCTGCATATTTTGAGGCAAAGGAAAACTCAGTATCTGCTATGATAGTCACAGACGATGAGCAGACTAAAAGGCTGTTTGAAGACAATATCACTATGTTTGAGGCAGGAATAAGTGATGGTGAACAGCGTGTGCGCATAGATGTGGCACTGGAGCATGATATATCTGCAAAAGAGTCTAAGATGTCAGATATGAAATCGAATACTGAGTCAGATAATGAGACTAAAAAGCAGCTTGATGGCAGTGAAAGTGTCCAGACAACCAGACTATATCACATCGCAGAGCAGTTTATTGTAAATGTCCAGAGGGTGATTGCGCAAGATAGTCTGTAACACCGATATATATTGCATGTGCCAGGTCATCCTGATAGTTTTTGTCAGTAAGAAGAAGTGTCTCAGCAGGATTACTCAAGAATCCACATTCTACGATTACGGTCGGGGATGTGGATTTTTTAAGTATAAAGTATTCTTTATTGGGCTTAATGCTTCGTGGCTTTGCGACACAAAGAGAAGTGTTTAAAGCTCCAAGGACAGAGGATGCGAGCTCTTTTCCTGCATCAGAGGCTTCATAATAGAATACCTGTGGACCGCAGCTTGAATTGTCCTCAAAGCTGTTTTGATGGATACTGATGCTGACTGCCACATTGCTTTTAGACATCAGGGCAGTTCTCTTTGTGAGATCATCTGTCTTTGGATGCTTGGAATTATCCGGGGCGAGGTCGCAGTCGGTGGTTCTGGTCATGACAACAGTAAAGCCTCTGTTTTCAAACAGCTGTTTAAGAGCCATTGCAATACTGAGGTTGACATCCTTTTCCATGACGCCGGAGGTGGAAATCTTACCGGGATCACTTCCACCATGGCCCGGGTCTATTACAATAACAGTTGAA
>OMGK01001755.1_pt1 | contig 11028 bp, 9 predicted proteins | sample 1645881 | NCBI WGS metagenome assembly OMGK01 (sample SAMN00849303, study PRJEB25192) | human gut metagenome
TTGTAGGCTACGACGAGAAGCGTTTTGATGAAATCACAAAGCAGATTGTTGAGCTTACAAAGGAGCTTGAGCTCAAAAATGTAGTAATCATTCCTGTTTCTGCAACAGAGGGTGACAACGTAACAACAAAGTCTGATAATATCCCATGGTACAAGGGACCGGCTCTTTTATCATACCTCGAGGATGTTGACATAAAGGATGAGAACGAGGAAGAGGGCTTTTACATGCCTGTACAGAGAGTCTGCCGTCCTGACCACACCTTCCGTGGCTTCCAGGGCCAGATAGAGGCCGGAGAGGTAAAGGTGGGCGATGAAATCACCACACTGCCAAGCAATGAGACGGCCCATGTAAAGAGCATCCATGTGGGTGATAAGCTAAGCGATAGCGCATTTACAGGCCAGTCGGTTACAATCCAGCTCGACAGAGAGGTGGACGTATCAAGAGGCTGCGTGCTCACAATCGGTTCAGGAGCAAAGGTGGCTTCATCTATCACAGCTACAATACTCTGGATGGATGACGATGAGCTCTTTAAGGGAAAGAATTTCTTCTTTAAGCTTGGTACAAAGTCAATACCGGGCATTGTAACAGAGATAGAGCATACCATCGATGTAAACACAGGTGAGGAAAAGCCTGCCGACAAGCTTAAAAAGAACGAGATAGCAGTTGTAAAGATTGAATTCTCGGACAAGATAGTCTGCGATAAGTTCAAAAATCACAAGACACTCGGTGAGTTCATCTTAATCGACCGTGTGACCGATATGACATCTGCCTGTGGTGTGGTTGAAGAGGTACACACAGAGGAAAGCGGCCTCTATGAGGGCAGAGTAGACAGAAACGTAAGAGCTGCAATCAAGGGCCAGAAGGCAATCACCGCCGTATTCGTAGACGGAGTGGATGGTGTAAACCGTGGCTTTGTGGAGGATGTCGAGAAAGCCTTAAATATAGACGGACGCCATACATATCTCTACGCGCCAAAGGAGGGTGAGGACTTCGTAAATGTAGTCAAGCACCTAAGCCATGCCGGAATACTCGTACTTCTGCTCATCAGCCAAAAGCAGGAGAAGGAGCTTGCAGCCGACAAAGTTGAGTTCACAAAGGACTGGAACAAAAATGGCAGAGATGTGGACAAGGCTGCGGAGTTTATCAAAAAGCAGTCAGTATATGACGGTGTGATCGTAAACACAAGTGAGTATATCTAATCCACCACCAATTTCCACGTTGAAAAGCACGCCCCAATGTGGTAAAATTGACAAAGATAATTTAAAGAAAAACACACAGGAGGATTAACATACAATGGAAAGCTACAAGAGCGAATTTATAGACTTTATGGTGGAGAGTGACGTGCTGAAATTTGGTGATTTCACATTAAAGAGCGGTCGTAAATCACCATTTTTCATGAATGCGGGAGCATATGTGACAGGCTCACAGCTTAAGAGACTCGGAGAGTACTACGCAAAGGCTATCCATGCAAACTACGGAGATGACTTTGATGTATTATTCGGACCTGCATACAAGGGAATTCCGCTTGCAGTGGTAACAGCTATCGCATACCATGAGCTCTATGGCAAAGAGGTGCGTTACTGCTCGGACAGAAAAGAAGCAAAGGATCACGGTGCAGACAAGGGAGGTTTCCTTGGAAGCAAGCTTAAGGATGGCGACAGAGTAGTCATGATAGAGGATGTCACCACATCAGGCAAATCAATGGAGGAGACAGTACCAAAGGTAAGAGAGGCTGCTGATGTCACAATCGTAGGCCTTATGGTGAGTCTCAACAGAATGGAAGTCGGACAGGGCGGCAAGGTGAGCGCGCTCGATGAGATTCATGAGAAGTACGGCTTTGAGGGCAAGGCAATCGTCACAATGGCAGAGGTTACAGAGTATCTCTACAACAGAGAGCATGATGGCAGAGTAGTCATTGATGACACAATCAAAGCAGCTATAGATGAGTACTATAAGCAGTACGGCTGCAAATAGGAGAATATAAATTGCTTGGCAGAAGAAAACGTAACAGGTATAAGTTTACGGAAAAGAAGCAATCTAAGAGGGGGATAGCTGCACTTGTTGTGGCTATCCTCATAGAGATTGTATATATAGTTTTTTTGAATGCGGCATTCAGAGGAGATGGCAATCTGTCTATGTACTATGGCAGTGCCGGTATACTGATGCTTGGCATATCTCTGGCAGATTTCGGGTTTGCCATCAGAAGCCTCTTTGATGAGGAATCATTCATGACGTTTCCACGACTGGCAGTGTTTTTTTCACTCATAGCGGTAATCAGCTGGGGAGGAACATATGCTGCAGGTTTTATTATATGAAAGAAAGATTATAGGGATATATGAGTTATAAAGAGATTTATGAGCTCTCCAATGAGCTTTACGCAGAGCGATTAGAGCTTGTGGAGGAGCGTATAGAGCAGATCGTCAGAGAACCTGCGATAGAGCCGGCTTTTGCAGATTATTTCAGAAGTGCGGCAAAGTGCATCAACACTATAAAAAACCATAGTGCAGATAAGGAATTTAACGATTTATTCTATTCACAGTTTGATAAAGAAAATTACGAGAAAAGCTATGCCAACCCGGCATATGCCGTAAAGGTGCTCGGAGATGAGTATGGTCAGCTTTTATCGGCTGTATATGCAAAAATTGCCGGAAGCATCACGCATATCTTTCAGGGAGATATAAAATATCTCTGCATTTATGCAGAGCTTATTGTAGAGCTTTACAATTATTTTGAGAATGCCAATGAGCTGAGTCCTGATGAGATAAGGGGCTGTATATACTCGTTTATGCATGATTATGAGGAGATTTTTGCAGAGGATGACAACAGAGCACTTCTTGACCCGGCATATGATTACTATACAGAGATTGTAAATGAGGCAGATTTGTCAAATGATGATTATCTGTATTCCTACGGACTGTATGTCGGAGAGAATGAGCGCGCCGGCAGAGCACATCTGGCTTCATTTTCGGATGAGGAGATACAGGCCATGGCAGATACCTATACAGAAGGATACCGCATTGGCTTTATTACCTGCAACAAGGATATCTCAAAGAAGTCGGTGGTTCAGGTGGTTTATCCGCTTGGTTTTGAGCGTATGATAAGAGCAGCATTAAAGAATTTTGAGAAAATGGGTATGAAGCCTGCCATGAGACCATTTTCCACATCGGTCAATAAGCAGTTTGACTATGACCACAAGGAGGATATGGCACTGTGGCTTGACAAGGCATATGTGGAGTATCGTCTTGAGTGCATGCACAATGCACTTGAGAGAATGAAGGATGTAGCATGTAAATGTGGAGGTCCTGCTGTCATAGAGATATTTGGCGAGGAGCCGTTTGCTCCGGTTTCAAAGAAGGAGGCTGCGCACTTTAACGATGAGCAGCAGAAGCTTGTAGTCCATATGACAGGTGTGCGTTCACGGTATATGAACAGCTATATTCACAGCGAGGACAGAAGCTTTACGATTATTGCCTATCCGTGTGCTGCAATCGGACCTGATTATAAGGAGATTTTTACGGAAACTGTAAAGATTAATACGCTTGATTATGCACTTTACAGAGATATGCAGCAGAAAATCATAGATGTGCTCGATACGGCAGACACGGTGCACATCGTCGGTACAAACGGCAATAGGACAGATTTGTATGTCAAGATTCATGAGCTTAAGGAGCCTTCAAAGGAGACAGCCTTTGAAAACTGTGTGGCTGATGTAAATATTCCTGTCGGAGAGGTGTTTACTTCACCGGTGTTAGAGGGCACAAACGGCAAGCTGCATGTCAGTCAGGTATATCTCAATGAGCTTAATTTCCTTAATCTGGAAATCGACTTTAAGGATGGCATGATTGATAAATATACATGCACCAATTTTGAGGATGAGGAAGAAAACAGAAAGTATATATCAGACAATGTGCTTTTTCATCACGACACACTGCCTATGGGTGAGTTTGCCATAGGCACCAATACTACAGCCTACCGTATGGCGAGAGTATACGATATCGCGGCAAAGATGCCTATTCTCATTGCAGAGAAGACAGGACCGCACTTTGCAGTGGGTGATACCTGCTACACATACGATGAGGACAATATGACATATAACCCTGACGGAAAGGCAATCATTGCCAGGGACAATTCAGTTTCCATCCGCAGAAAAGAGGATATATCAAAGGCATATTTCAACTGCCACACGGATATCACAATACCGTATGATGAGCTTGGAGCAATCACAGTTATTCGACACGATGGCTCAACATGTGATATAATAAAAAATGGCAGATTTGTGCTTGAGGGCGTAGAAGAGTTGAACAAACCGCTCGATACGCTTGATGCAGAAAGTAAATAATTGTTAGACATATAAGGAGGATAAAATGGCAAAAGTTGGAATAGTTATGGGCAGTGACTCAGATTTAAAGGTGATGAGTAAGGCAGCAGATATGCTTGAAGAGCTCGGCATAGAGTATGAGCTCACCATCATCTCGGCACATCGTGAGCCGGATGAGCTTATTGAGTGGACAAGAGGTGCTGAGGATAGAGATGTAAAGGTAATAATAGCAGGAGCGGGAATGGCGGCAGCCCTTCCGGGAATGTGTGCAGCGCTTTTTGCACTTCCTGTTATCGGAGTACCGCTTTCAGGAAAGAATCTGGATGGAATGGATGCAGTGTTCTCAATCATGCAGATGCCACCGGGAGTGCCTGTTGCCACAGTTGCAATTGACGGTGCGAAAAATGCAGCAATTCTTGCAGCAAAGATACTCGCAGCAGGTGATGATGCAATCCTTGAGAAAATCAAAAAGTATACAGCAGATATGAAGGCTCAGGTTGTAGCAAAGGATGCGAAACTGAAACAGGTTGGGTATAAGCAGTACCTTGCTGAGAAATAGATTGGATTGTCATCTATAGGAGGGTTTTTATGGGTATATTGCAAAAGGCAGACAGATGTATGGATGAGGCAGCAGCCTTATTTGGCGAGAATAAGCTTTTTTTGGCAGAGAAGAAGGCACAGGAGACAACCGGTCTTTATAAGAGCTGCGGTGCATATGAGCAGATGGCAAAGACTGTCAATTTTATGGGAGTCATATATGCATCTATTGGAGATGTAAGCATGTCAATTGACTGCTACTTAGAGGCTATGGATGTAGCTGTGGAGCAGGGCTCAACAGAGATAATCATGCTTGTAAACAATAATATTGGCTCACTTTATATGGAGCTTGGATTGTATGAAAAGGCTATCAGATATTTCAACGAAGCACTGGAGCTGTGCAAGCCACCGCTGCATGGAGAGAGGGATAACTATTATCAGGAGCTTCTTATGCTTCATCTGAATCTGTGCATCTCATACACGGGAATTAATGAGTTTGAAAAGGCAGAAAAGCATCTTTCTGACGCGATACTCTTTAATGAGATAGCTGGCAGTGATAAAAACAGATTTCTGATAGATATGTCACAGGCACATATGCTATGGAAGATGGGAAATGAGGATGAGGTCAGAGATCATGTGGAAGAGCTGGTTGAGGGTGCGATAAACAATATCAATTCTGCCAATTATGTGCTTGAGATACTAAGCCTTTGCAATTTGTTTATGAATATGGGGGAGTTCGATGCATGGAAAAAGGTTATTGTGGAGTATGAACGCTTTGCCACTGATACGCAAAATCTGTTTTTTCAGAAGACCTGTGTCAAGATGTGGATGAAATATGAGAGCGCCATGGGTGATACAGAGGCGTACAACAAGCTGTGCGTATATTACGCAAATCTCCACTCTATGCAGGTGAAGGAGCAGATAAAGCGTCTTGGTGATACAATCGACCTTAAGCTTCAGCTTCAGGAGACTGAGTATGAGCGCCGTAAGGCAGTCAGACTCAACTACACAGATATGCTTACAGGCATGGGCAATAAGTTCAAGATGCGAAACGATTTTGAAAAGCTTGTGAGCAAAAATCAGGATTCAGATGGTGCAGGAATCACGTTTGGAGTAGTGGATATAGATTTCTTCAAGTCATTTAACAGAAACAGTGGCATAGTCACTGGTGATGCAGTGCTAAAAGAAGTGTCATCCATAATAAATGAGAGCATCAAAGATAAGGGAATGGGGTATCATTTCTATGGCGATGAATTCTACATAATCCTGCAGGAAACGGATGAGGATATCATTAAAAATATAGCCGAGCATATAAGACTTGAGCTTGCCAAAAAACAGATACTTCATGAGAGCTCTAAGGTGGATGAGTATCTGACTGTATCACAGGCATATGTTACCGCCCCGGATGTAAAGGTGCCGGATGAGTTTTCAAAGCTGTTCAAGACGGTGGATGAAGTGCTCAATGATGTGAAGGAAAAGGGCAGAAATACATATAAGATAGTCTGATGCTTTAAGTGTATAAGACAATTATAAAATGACACGCAGCCGTAAAACGGATGCGTGTCTTTTTAGATTCCGGCAATAACAATATCAGTGCCTGCTTTCTCATATATATCTGCTGTCTCAGGAGAGATACCGGAGTCGGTGATTACCATATTGATGTCATCAAGCGATGCATAGCTTGATATGGATGTGGTATCAAACTTGGTGTGGTCTACAAGAGCTACAGTTTTAGCGGAGGCCTTGATACACATGCGCTTCAAATCAGCCTCGTATATACTGAAATCAGTCAGTCCGTCTTCTACAGAGAAGCCTCTTGCTGACACGAACGCGATATCTGTGTGTATCTTTTTGAGTAAATCAGCGCCAAGCAGTCCTTCTATGGAAGAGGATGCACTGGTTACGATACCGCCTGTCAGGATGACTGTGACACCGGGGATATCCTTTAGCTCTAAAGCCAGATTGATGCCATTGGTGATGACGGTCAGCTCTGTAAAGCCTGAAAGCTTCATGCCGAGAGTGTAGGCTGTGGAGCTGGCATCAAGGAATATACACATATGGTCACTTACGAGCTTTATCGCCTCGTTTGCAATCTCCTCTTTAGCTTCCTTGTTTTCCAGGGCGCGGTCATGGAACAGATAGGCCCTCGAGGTTAAATCCGTCATGTCATGGGTTTTATCCTTGTAGATAGCACCGCCGTGGGTCTTTGTCAGAAGCTTTTCCTTATCCATCTGGTTTAAATCTGTTCTTATTGTTGTGGTCGATACACCAAGCAGCTCGCTGAGCTCATTGGTGGTGGCCTTGCGGTTTTCTTTTAAATAATCGAGAATCTTTTGTTGTCTTTCTAATTGCAGCATAGATTTTCCTCTTTCTTTTGATTTTTGTTGTATTTTTACGTACATATTTTTATCACAAAGCATTGCATAAATATATAATAACTCAAATAAGTAAATAAAGCCAGTATTTTCAATTATTTGTGTTTGCTTTTGTTTGGTGATATTTAATTACATTTATTTTTACTTTTATTTGCTTTTACTATTGCATTTATGCTTTTGAAGTGTTATATTTATATCATCAAATAAAAGCAAACGCAAATTATATAAGACGGAGGTATTATTAAATGAAGTTTTTCGTAGATACAGCAAATGTCGAGGACATTAAGAAAGCAAATGATATGGGAGTCATTTGTGGAGTTACAACAAACCCTTCACTCATCGCAAAAGAGGGCAGAGACTTCAATGAGGTAATTAAAGAAATCACATCTATCGTTGACGGACCGATAAGCGGAGAGGTAAAAGCCACAACAGTTGATGCAGAGGGCATGATAAAAGAAGGACGTGAAATCGCAGCTATCCATCCAAACATGGTAGTTAAGATTCCTATGACAGTTGAGGGACTTAAGGCTGTTAAGGTGCTTTCATCAGAGGGCATCAAGACAAACGTTACTCTTATTTTTTCAGCAAATCAGGCAATTCTTGCTGCAAATGCAGGTGCTACATATGTTTCACCTTTCCTTGGCAGACTTGATGATATCAGCCAGCCGGGCATTGAGCTGATCAGACAGATTTCAGAGATTTTTGATATCTATGGATATGATACAGAGATTATTGCAGCTTCAATCAGAAACCCGATTCATGTCACAGACTGTGCACTTGCAGGAGCTGATATCGCAACAATTCCTTACAAGGTTATTGAGCAGATGACAAAGCATCCGCTTACAGATCAGGGAATCGAGAAGTTCCAGGCAGATTACAGAGCTGTATTTGGTGATTAGTACGTTTATAAAGGTAGATATATCAAAGACCGGTATAAATAATTTATTTACGGTCATAGATTTAACAGGAGAACAAAATGAACAAATTAGAGCTTCAGATTACAGCAAATGAAGTCAGGAAGGGTATCGTCACGGCTGTGCATTCTGCAAAGGCGGGACATCCGGGCGGCTCACTTTCTGCAGCAGATATATTCACATATCTGTATTTTGAGGAGATGAACATTGATCCAAAGAATCCTAAAAAGCCGGATAGAGACCGTTTTGTGCTTTCAAAGGGACACACGGCTCCGGGACTTTACTCTGTACTTGCGCAGAGAGGCTATTTTCCGGTTGAGGATTTAAAGACACTCAGACATCTGGGATCATATCTGCAGGGACATCCTGACATGAAGCATATCCCGGGTGTTGATATGTCAAGCGGTTCTCTGGGACAGGGAATCTCAGCAGCAGTAGGTATGGCACTTTCTGCAAAAATCAGTAACAAGAGCTATCGTGTATATTCTGTACTCGGTGACGGCGAGGTTGAAGAAGGTCAGGTTTGGGAGGCAGCTATGTTTGCCGCTCACAACAAGCTTGACAATCTTGTACTTTTCGTTGACCAGAACGGCTTGCAGATTGACGGTACAGTTGACGAGGTTGCAGGTATTGAGCCGCTCGACAAAAAGTTTGAGAGCTTTGGTTTTGAAGTGTTTAAGATAGACGGTCATGACTTCAATCAGATTGAGGACGCACTTAACAAGGCAAGAGAGGTTAAGGGCAAGCCTGTTGCTATCCTTGCAAAAACAGTAAAGGGCAAGGGCGTTTCATTTATGGAAAATCAGGTTGGCTGGCATGGTACAGCTCCTAACAAAGAGCAGTACGAGCAGGCAACAGCCGAGCTTCAGGCTGAAATTGACAGATTGGAGGGCAACTGCTAATGGCTGAATCAAAGAAAATTGCTACTCGTGAGAGCTTTGGTATGGCACTTTGCGAGCTTGCTAAAACTAACGAAGACATCGTTGTTTTTGACGCTGACCTTGCAGCGGCAACAAAGACAAGTATTTTTAAAAAGGAATTTCCCGAAAGATTTTTCGACTGCGGTATTGCCGAGGGCAATATGGTAGGCGTTGCGGCAGGAGGCAAAATTCCTGTAGCGGCATCATTTGCAATGTTTGCAACAGGCAGAGCTTTTGAGCAGATCAGAAACTCGGTTGCTTATCCGCACCTTAATGTTAAGATTGCAGGCAGCCACGCAGGTATTTCTACAGGTGAAGACGGTGCAACTCACCAGTGCCTTGAGGATATCGGTATTATGCGTACAATTCCGGGTATGGTAGTTATCAACCCAGCCGACCACTACGAGATGATGGCTGCAACAAAGGCAGCTATCGAGTACGACGGTCCTGTATATATCCGTCTTGGCAGACTTGCTATTGAGAGCTTTAACGACCCTGAAACTTATACATTTGAACTTGGCAAGGGTATTACACTCCTTGACGGTGACGATGTGGCAGTTATTGCAACAGGTCTTTGTGTAAATGAGGCTCTTAAGGCTTGTAAGCAGCTTAAGGAAGAGGGCATTAACGCTCGCCTTATTAATATTCACACAATCAAGCCTATCGACAGAGAAATCATCGTTAAGGCTGCAAAAGAAACAGGCAGAATCATTACAATTGAAGAGCATAATGTAATCGGTGGTCTTGGTGACGCTGTATGTTCTGTAGTAAGTGAGGAATATCCTGTTAAGGTAACAAAGGTTGGCGTAAACGATTGCTTTGGTTACAGCGGCCCTGCTCTTGAGCTCCTCGATAAGTTTGAGCTTACAGCTCCGCATCTTGCAAAGAAAATCAAAGCAGCTGCTCAGGATAAGTAATTTAAAATCAAATAGATTTGTATTTACCGCTCGACAAAAATTGTCGGGCGGTTTTTTCTTGTGAAATGTTGTGTTAATAGTAAGAGGTGTGGTTTAACACACAAAGTTTAGTTTAATAAATTCAAAATTTAGGTCAACCCTTTTTAAAGGGTTGCGGGTTTGGGCAGAGCCCATAAAATAATAAAAATGCACTGATTTTTACTGATTTTTAATAAAAGCAAACAGTTGCAATTACATCATAAAAAGAACAAACTTTAGACTAATCAAGGTTTTAAGATATAACAAAAGTAAAGGCTAATGAGTGGCAGAGAGTGAGAAAGTCGCACTTGAGTAGTCTTAGAGAAAATGTACTCTAAAGGATGCAAAAGTTTGCGTGTGTTGCTGATTTGCCATTGAAAAGCGGGAAATTAGTAGTTTAGTAGCGTGGCTTTCCTTTTTTATTTTGTTTTCGCACTTAATTTTGCTTTTGCATTTAAAGGCATTCGCCGTTATGTTCAAACAGCCAAACAGTAAGCCGTTTGGCTGTCAAAATTTGCGATAGCATAAAGTTTTGTGGGCATTGCCCACACCCACAACCTTTGAGAAAGTTGACCAAACTTTTAACTTCGGGACGGAAACATTTATTTGCCGTGCTTTGTTGCCCGACATATAATCTGTTAAACCGTTATTTACACCGACTGCCTACAAAAAACCGAAAAAAAGAACAGCCTAAGCTGTTCTTTAAAATTCAATTCCTATTCTGCCTGTAATGCCTTTGTCATAGGGATGCTTGATTTTCTTAAATTCCGTAATATAATCGGCGCAATCCATAAATTTCTTTGGCGGATTGTGTCCTGTCATAACAATTTCCATACTTGACGGTGCGTTTGTTATAAATTCGTAAACCTCGCTCTCGGAAAGCATATGGGCATTGATTGCCTCAAACACCTCGTCAAGCACAACCATATCGTATTTTTCTGTGAGCGCTGTTGTAACGGCACTGTCAAAAATGCCCTTGAATATCTTTGCCGCCAGTGCATCAGCCCGTGCCGATTCCATTTTTACGGC
>OMGK01001756.1_pt1 | contig 11027 bp, 8 predicted proteins | sample 1645881 | NCBI WGS metagenome assembly OMGK01 (sample SAMN00849303, study PRJEB25192) | human gut metagenome
AAGTATACTCGATTTCTTTGTTCTTGTCACCCTCGATTTGCTCTTTTGTTTCCACGAGGTTGCCGGATTTATCATATTCGTTTACTACGGTCTGGTAACCGGCACTTCCGTCTGTCTTGTTCTGCGGAAGTTCTTCTTTGATCTTACGTCCCAAAAGGTCATACGTATATGCTGCCGCCACGTTCTCTTTAACACCGCGCGGACTGTATTCTTTTGTAACCTGTCCCTTGCTGTCATAGACGGCTTTTGTTTTCTGGGTCTGCCAGTCGGTTTCCCCTTCTTTTCGGCTCTTTGTCTCGGTTTCGGTTACATTTCCATTTTCATCGTAAGTATAAGAAACCTCTGTCTCATAAGACGGAAGCCATCTGCCATCCTGATATTTTTTCTGAATCGTGTTTTCTTTGACCGTTCTGCCAAAGTCATCATTTTCATACGTGGTAACGGTTTCCGTCTTATTTTTTCCCCGAAGATAACTAGTCGTCTGGGAAAGGGTGCTGCCTTCGGCATCCGTTACGGTTTTTGTAATCGTTTCACTTAACACCGAATCGTTAAACTGGTCGTAATAATTTGCCGGGTCAACTTCTTCGGTATAAGAAGACGGATTGATTTCTTTTTCATAACCGGTGGTAATCGTCTGTGCCTCGTCTTCTTCGCCGGTTACTTCGGTCTCACTTTTACTGAACCGGAAGGAAGTGCAGTGGGCTTTATCCAGTTCTCCATTCATAAATTCAGCACTTCCAATCTCATTGCCGAGGTCGTCATAAAAGTGTTTGCTGCCGCTTAACAGTTCACTGCCTTTTCCGGTCATGTAAAAGTTTGCCACGGTTTCTCCGTTTTCATTGACAATAAATTTCTTTTCGTCCGGCTCAAATGTGTATGTTTTTTCTTCCAGAAGACGGGATGTTTCTTCTTTTTCTTCGTCGACATCGTCTTCTGTCTCTTCGGTTTCGCTGCCGCTTCCGCCGCTGTCCTCACTGCCATACTCATAGGTGCTTTCCGTCCACGTGCCGGCCGCCTCATCTTTGCTTATCAGCGTGTTGCCAAAACCGTCCTGAATACTGATATTGACTTGTCCGTAAGCATCGACGGTCATGGTTTTTAAGCCGTCTGCGGAGGTATATTCCTTGTCTTTCGATTCATACGCAGTTCCCACAGCACGGATGGTTTCGGTTTCCTCACCGGTTTCCTCATCATAAGAAGTTTTGGAGGTCTGTCCGTTTTCATCGGTGTAGGAAAGCTCGTTGCCAAAAGAATCATACGTTGTCTTTTCTTCCACATAACTTCGGTTATCGGATGGGTTTTTCGCAGAAGTAAGCGTGACCTTCGTCTGGGTCTGCTGGCCCAGTGCATTGAAGGTGTAGTCATTCTGAATTACTTCTTTTTCGCCGTCCGTATCGTAGGAAGGATAAACTCTGCCCCGTGTTTCGTTGCCATGTTCATCGTAGGTAAAATCCGTTTTGGTAAGTGTCCGGTATGCACCGCCGTTTACACTTTTCTGCTCGGATATGCTGGCATAATCCACACCGTTTGCCGCCATCGTGCTTACCATGCGGTTTTTGGTCTTTGCCCCGCTGTATGATTCCTGCGTAAGCACCGGGCAGACAAAGGCACCGTCCGAATCCGGATATGTTCCTGCCGGATATGTATAGCTTGTCGTGTAAAGGTGTTCTTTTCCCTGATTCTTTTTCTGATAAGCGGCATTTGCCTTTTCAGTTAAAACGTTTCGGCAGCGGTCATAAGTATACCCTTGTTTTGTCGTAACTGCTTTGCCACTCTTTCCATACGATTTGTCGGTTTCGAGTACCACAAGAGAACCATTGCCGTTATTATCATAAGAGGTTATGGTTTCTTCTTTTTCTTTGCCATAGTGAATCTCATTGGTAAGAAGTTTATTTTCATTATATACATAAAGGCTGACGTTTTTCTTGGTATCCTTTTTAAGCCTTAAAGTATCCGGGTTGATTTTGGATTTCTTATAGGTATAATCATAATACTTTTTGTTGGTTTTATATTTGTTCGGATTAAAGCTGCTGACAACCGTTACCGTGCGGAGTCCTTCATTTCCGTACTGCCAGACTTCATAAGCGGTTTTCCAGTTGCCTTTATCGTCTTTTTCCCGCTCCCTGAAATCGTCATAGGAACGGAGTCCGTCGGTTCCTTTTTTCTGGAAATAGTCATACTTTGTACCGTTTGATTTCTTTCCGGTTTTATTGTCTTTTTCATACTCTCTGGTGACATAAAACTGCTCCGTCACCACATCCCTCTTCTGCCCGGTTCCCACTTCTTTTTCACCGCGCAGCGAGCAGGCACGGTACTCATAGTTGGTCTCACTGCCGTTTGCCTTACATTTTGTCAGAAGATAACTCTGGTTGGTGGAAACTCGCTGGGAAGCGATTCCCGCTCCGGAAGTATTCATCAGCCGTTCCACGGTCCGGTAGGTATAGGTTTCCCGGCTTCCATCGACGGTTGCCGCCGTAAGCACAAAGCCGTTTAACACATCTCCGTGATGCGGGGTATATGTTTTTTCTTCCGTTTCATAAGTAATTGTTTTCTTGGTTACGCCGCCTGCCGCTTCTTTCCCCTGCACAGTGACGGTTTTCAGCACTTTGTCATCACCCTCTCCCTCGTAATGGAATACAATCTTTCGTCCGACGGAATCGGTAATGGCTGCCAGATGAATGGCATCGGTGTATGTATAGGTAATGGCATTGTCATGGGCGTCTTTTTGCAGCACAACAACACCGTCTTCGTTAAAATAGGTGCGAAGTCCGGTTTTATCACGAAGCAGGTAGGTACAGGAAATGCCATCCACGGTCTGCTTAAAATCCTCCAGTTTTAAATCTTCGTAAGAGTAGCCACTCAGTCCTTGGATTGCGTAAGTTTTTGCTGCCGCATCGGCATTCGTTTCAATCCCAATCACACCGGCACTTCCATAGTGAAGATACGCGGGATTTTTTCCCCAGCCCTCTTCTTCTGCCAGTGTTACGGTTTCAATCCACGGAAGGTCATAGCGCCATCCGCTGGCAATCCCGTATACGTCATGCCCTTCCCGGCTGACAATCTTCGTCCGCTGGGTTTTGGTTTCAATCGCATCCTCCCCATCCTGTTCTACATTGCGGTGAGCCTCACCCACTTCATAAGAAACTAAGAGGTCTTTTAACGCTTTTTTATGTTTGGATAACAGGGCACGGTTGACAAGGATTTTGTGCTCTTTTTTGTCCTGTGTCCGGTATTTAACCCATACCGTGTCGATTTCGAGTTTGTCTAAATATTCGACGGTTGCATGTCCGAGATTGGCTTCGTTGCTGTCATAATAGCGGTTGAGTTCCAAGTCCATCCCGCCGGTTCCTTCTAAGGAAAGGTCGGTACGGGAAAGCATGAGCCGCCCGCTTGGCGTGTCGACACCGTGCTTACCAGTTTATTTTTTGTACCTGCACCAGAATAGGATTCCTCCGTCACCAGAGGGCATACAAAAGCAGCGTCCCCTGCCAGATATCCTTGAGCTGTTTGATACGTGTATGTCGTCGTATACAGGTGTTCCTTCCCTTTATTTTTTGCCAGATATGCTTTGGGGGATTTCTTGGTTAAGACATTCCGGTACTTATCATAAGTATGCCCCTGTTTGGTCGTGACAGCCTTATCTCCCTTCTTTCCGAAGGACTTGTCGGTTTCCGTAAGTACGAGGGAACCCTGTTCATTTTTATCATAACTGTACAGGGTTTCCTCCTTTTCTTTCCCATAATTTATCTCATCCGTAAGAAGTTTATTTTCATTATATACATACAGACTGACATTTTTCTTGGTATCCTTTTTAAGCCTTAAGGTATCCGGGTTGATTTTGGATTTCTTATAGGTATAATCATAATACTTTTTGTTCGTTTTATATTTGTTCGGATTAAAGCTGCTGACAACCGTTACCGTGCGGAGTCCGTCATTTCCGTACTGCCAGACTTCATAAGCGGTTTTCCAGTTGCCTTTATCGTCTTTTTCCCGCTCCCTGAAATCGTCATAGGAACGGAGTCCGTCGGTTCCTTTTTTCTGGAAATAGTCATACTTTGTACCGTTTGATTTCTTTCCGGTTTTATTGTCTTTTTCATACTCTCTGGTGACATAAAACTGCTCCGTCACCACATCCCTCTTCTGCCCGGTTCCCACTTCTTTTTCACCGCGCAGCGAGCAGGCACGGTACTCATAGTTGGTCTCACTGCCGTTTGCCTTACATTTTGTCAGAAGATAACTCTGGTTGGTGGAAACTCGCTGGGAAGCGATTCCCGCTCCGGAAGTATTCATCAGCCGTTCCACGGTCCGGTAGGTATAGGTTTCCCGGCTTCCATCGACGGTTGCCGCCGTAAGCACAAAGCCGTTTAACACATCTCCGTGATGCGGGGTATATGTTTTTTCTTCCGTTTCATAAGTAATTGTTTTCTTGGTTACGCCGCCTGCCGCTTCTTTCCCCTGCACAGTGACGGTTTTCAGCACTTTGTCATCACCCTCTCCCTCGTAATGGAATACAATCTTTCGTCCGACGGAATCGGTAATGGCTGCCAGATGAATGGCATCGGTGTATGTATAGGTAATGGCATTGTCATGGGCGTCTTTTTGCAGCACAACAACACCGTCTTCGTTAAAATAGGTGCGAAGTCCGGTTTTATCACGAAGCAGGTAGGTACAGGAAATGCCATCCACGGTCTGCTTAAAATCCTCCAGTTTTAAATCTTCGTAAGAGTAGCCACTCAGTCCTTGGATTGCGTAAGTTTTTGCTGCCGCATCGGCATTCGTTTCAATCCCAATCACACCGGCACTTCCATAGTGAAGATACGCGGGATTTTTTCCCCAGCCCTCTTCTTCTGCCAGTGTTACGGTTTCAATCCACGGAAGGTCATAGCGCCATCCGCTGGCAATCCCGTATACGTCATGCCCTTCCCGGCTGACAATCTTCGTCCGCTGGGTTTTGGTTTCAATCGCATCCTCCCCATCCTGTTCTACATTGCGGTGAGCCTCACCCACTTCATAAGAAACTAAGAGGTCTTTTAACGCTTTTTTATGTTTGGATAACAGGGCACGGTTGACAAGGATTTTGTGCTCTTTTTTGTCCTGTGTCCGGTATTTAACCCATACCGTGTCGATTTCGAGTTTGTCTAAATATTCGACGGTTGCATGTCCGAGATTGGCTTCGTTGCTGTCATAATAGCGGTTGAGTTCCAAGTCCATCCCGCCGGTTCCTTCTAAGGAAAGGTCGGTACGGGAAAGCATGAGCCGCCCGCTTGCCGTGTCGACACCGTCCGGGTTCTCTGCCTCTAACGGAGAACCGGCAAGATAGTTCTCATAGACGCCACGGAAAGTATCTCCATAGGCTGCCTCCACTGCTGTCTGATATGTTTCTCCGGCAGCCTTACTGATGGTGCTGCAGGAGAAAACTGCCATGCCACACAAAACTGCTGTTGTAATTCCGTGAATCACTGCTCTTAAGTCTCTCATAAATTTAAACTCCTCTTCTTCCTGTTATGTCTTTTTTATTTCGGAACCTCGGTCGTTTCTGCCGCCTGCAGTTCCTCTTTCTTTACCACATCGGACCACTTCCGATTGTCCGAGGCTTTTCCTTTTGCCCGAATCATTACTAATCGATATCGACGCATATAAGCACGTCGTGGTCACAAGAAAGCCATCATTACTATCTATCGTATGTTTCTGACCGCTATCAGGCACACACTTACCGATTTAGATTCTGATAATCGTAACATCCCTACTTGAATGACTTAGAAATAATTTGTATTTTCCCAATAGTTTTTTTGATACTATTTACCTTTTAATTCCGTCCATTCCACTTTATCATTTATATTTTTCCAATTTATTTTATCTGAACCAATAGACAAAAACGGGCTTGTTAGTTTCTCCCATTTTCGCTTTGATAACTTAATATAGTCCTCACCATTGGAAAATAAACAAATATTTCTTTGATTCTTAGCAAAGGCACAAGAAAAAACTTCCTCTCCTTTATTATCTAGAACAATATATTCATAATATGTTTCACTTGATTCTGTTTTTCCAAGTATAGCTTTATTATTAAGGGGTCTTCTATACCGATCCCCTTCATACCATGTAATTAATTTCTTGCCCTCAACCGTATGAACGGAATACGAAATATCCGTCAATACATGGAGTTCTGGTATTCCATCGTTTGTCATATCAAACAAAGCATATCGAACTCCATTCCCCGTTTTATCAAGTTTATTAAAATTATTACAGTAATCTTTCAGAAAATAACTTTCCCCTTTCTTATTATTTGATCCAACCTCATTTTTTAAAAAAAGATTATACAGCCTTAGAATGTCACTTAATTCATTCATCTCTGTAATTGTATTATTTCTATCATCAGATATACTTTTCTGTAATTTCTTTTCTGCCAATGGCAACATAAGCATCAATGAAAAAATCACTCCCATAGCAAAAGAAATTAGTATCAACACTGTATACTTTTTTTTCATATCGTACATTACTCCTTTACTTTTTTACAGTTTTTTTCAATCAATCACAATTTGAACCATCATACTACTAAATGCTATTCTATTGTAAATTTTTTACTTTGAATCCATTTGATTTTATATTTCCCTTTTGACAGTTTTTTTCCAAAAAGTTTTTTGCACACTAGCTTCTCCACCTTACTGTCATTTTTTTTTATAAGATATAAACTTTTCGGTGTTTTTGAAATTTTCTTTATTTTTTTATACTTCCCATCCTTATACTTATACAGCGTAAAACTTTCCGAATATCGTGCTATATTTTCACTTTTATTAAAAATTTTTATTTTAATTGTCTTTGGTGTTGCAGAAATAATTTTCATGTATACATTTCTACTTTTAGATCTATTTACTTTAATATTTGGCGTTGATTCGCATGCAGTAGCATAACTAAACATACACATTTGAAAATTTACTATACAAACTGTTATTAGCAAGCACTTTTTGACTCCTTTTTTCATTTTAATCCTCCATTCCGAAGCGCAGCGGAGGAGGCACGAGCAAAAAGCAACGTAGCTGTTTTTGCTCTGTGCATCAATACTATTTGTGGCGCTTCAACACAAATAGTGGTGTGAAAAATAAGTGCATCGGCATTATTTTTCACACTATCACTCCTTCAAACTTCAATACAACAAATAAAAATTTAATACCTAAAACACACTTACTAAACACCTATTTCCTCACACAACCTTCCAATAAAGATTGCCACTTATTCCCTTTCTTACGCAATCATTAACTTTCAAATTATATTCTTCGTATTGTGTGATTTAATAAATAGTTATTTCTATATACTCCCTCCACAATTATAATGATTACGTCTTTTAGATATACGTCAGATAGTTCATACATTTAAATTTCTTATTGCAATATAAATGTATCTGAACGATTCAACTTCCCATCCTTTGTATCCCATAAAGTAACAATGTCATATGACAAATCAATATTAATAATTGTATCATTTTCAAATACTTTACTTACTTTATGCGTGGGAATATTTTCAACAAACAGTTCTTTTCCTTTCCGATATATCATCCAGGTTTCATCCCAATACGCCAGTTCCTTTCCCTCATAGGTATTGTCCAAATGAAGAGAATCCGTGTCCGGATCATATTGGAAAATCAAACTACGCTCTATGTCTTTTGTAAAATGCTGCAAAAGACCTCCCGACCGACTATAAACACGACAAATAACAACTAACTTGTCCTCCAATTGCCAGGAGGATACTTCAAAATTTTTCTTTGCCCCCATGAGTTTCCGCATTTGCTTTATGTACTTTTTAGATTGTACTTTCACATCCCAATCCAACCCCGAAGATTCTCTCCCGTCCACATAATTTAACCACTCCAAAACGTAATAAGTATCACAATATACCGTATCCGTATAATAATTTTGGGAGTGTTCGTAATCCTTTTTTTGACGAAACCATTCTTTCCCATCCACCGACAAACTCTCGCCAGTCATTGGCGTCCATTCCTCTATATTATTGTGTGCACTGTTCAGAAATTCTTCCTCATCCTGATAATGTGTTACCTCCATACGTGTTGCCTCCCACGCAAGCACTTTTTCGGATTCATCGCGACATTTGTAATAACCAAAAATGGTACTTCCGCTGGCATAAATCCAGTCGCAACAGCATTCCTTTGCTGCAATAATTTTTCCATTTACATCCATAACCAGTACATTTGTCTTGCCTCCCCATACATCCGAAATCTCCCTGCCAGACAGATAAAAATATTGATTGGAACTGGATATTTTATCGATAGCAAAGTTTTGTGATACATCGTCTAATTTTCTTGAGACATCACTGTTTTCCAATTTTATATAAGTACCATAATCTTCACTGCAATCATAAAGTACCGTATTCCCAATGCGGGCTGAACGTCCATTCTGAAGCACGCATATACTTTTTTCATCAGACGTAAATCCATCTGAAGTTCTAAGAGTACACCCTGACAATATCATCATAATAACAGATATCAAAAACAGATATAAATATTTATTTTTCATAAAACCTCTCATTCTGAGAACGTCTGCATTCGAGAAACCACACGAGAAAGCTGCGAATACGGCACTCTTGCCGCATTGCAGTTCTCCCGTGTCGGATTAAGGCTTATTTGTGACGTTCTCGGCACAAATAGCCGTGTGAAAAATAATCAAATCAGCATTATTTTTCAATCTAATTCCTCTTTCACTAATAGTTCCATTTTAAAGTCGCCTTGTTTCCTTCAACGTTCCACCTCTTTGATTTTTCAAGTCGTCTTTCCAATGCTTTTCGAGCATAAGCTTTTAATACAGATAGATCTGCTACACATCGGAATCCAATCTTTGAAGGATTGACATTATTTTGCATACCAGCATTAAATGTTGTAATCCACCATGAATGCCCCACTTTTTCTCCTTTGGATTTCGGCGGCCTATAGTTATTAATTAAATTTCCATTGTACCGCATCTCTAATTCTGTAAATATTTTTTTTACAAAAAAGTAATGTTTCGTACTTCCATAAGTGTTATAGAAACCCACTTCACATCCTGCCCCCAAATTCAAATAATCACCTTTCCATGCCCATATGACCGGAATTTTTTCGGGTGGTTGTCACCCTACCCGATTTTCCTTTCTTTTAATTTCACGAGACTTTCGCCTCTTTTTTGTTTCTGCTTCTTGTCTTGGATTTAGCCATTCTTCTTCTGAAAACTCCAGGCTCTGGTTCCTTTTGCCCATCTTTCCGGATGTCTTTCTTTCGCTTTTTCGTAAACCTCTTTTCGCTTCCTTAAAACTTCCTGATCCATTCCCATATGTCTCTGTGATGGTGTCACATAGTTTATCCCACTATGACGATGTTCGTTATTGTACCATTCCACAAATCGCTTTACCCACAATCTTTCTTCTGTCAGTGTGGCAAATCCTTGCGGTTGAAAATTCGGCACATATTTTAATGTCTTAAACAAACTCTCTGCATATGGATTATCATTACTTACCCGTGGTCTACTTTTCGATGGCGTAATTCCCAGTGCATACAATGTTTCCAACATTGTCGTTCCCTTCATCGGACTTCCATTATCAGAATGCAGCACCAATGGTTCTTTCTGCATATTTCTGATATATATCTTTTCATCCCGATAAATTCGTTTCACCAATTCACTTGCATGCTTTGCATCTTCGCTTTCCCAAACTTCCCAGCCAACAATCTTCCTGCTGTATAAATCAGAAAACATATATAAATAATAATGCATTCCTTTGATCGGTCCGTTTAAGTATGTGATATCCCACATCCACACCTGATTGGCTCTCGTTGCTTTGTGCGTTGATATTGGTCTCTTATGTTTCCGTTGCTCCCGTCCTCTGTGAGTCAACTGTTTTGCTTCCTTTAACACTTTGTAAAATGTACTTTCGCTTGCTATATAACTTCCTCTATCTGCAAGCATTGGAACAATCTCACTACTTGTCTGATTTTTCATTGCTGTCAGATGGTTCTGGTAATCGTAAGTGTAAGTTGCCGTCAGGTTATTCCTCAGCACAGTTCTCTCAGACAGGTTTCCATCCGCATCATAGGAATATCCCACCACTTGACTCCCATTTTCATCAGTAACAGCAGCCAACTTGGATTCTCCATCATAACTATGTTTCGTCTCTTTTCCTGTCTACTACATGGTCATAAGGAAACTACAATTGTTTTCTACATAATAAACTAAAATTCTGCTATAAAAAGACTACTATCTTTCATCCCATTTAACCAGTCAAACGGAGACATAAACCTCCTTTCCTTTGCTGTATGTCTAATCTTCTCGGATGAGTCCTTTAGCGCATTTTCCGGATAATCCTTTTGATAGCCTTTTGGAATGTCCAATTTATATGGTATGCCGTGTTCCTCGCACCATTTTACGGCGATATCCAAGCGCAGCCAATTTTCAATAAAAAATGTCTCATTACGAAGTCCTGCCATTTTTGCAAACATACAAAATTGTGACCATTGTTTGATTTTTTCTATCTTCGAAAAATAAGTTTCCAATTTTCTTAATCGCAAGGTATGAAAAAACCATTGATATGCCCACGAATAAGTTTTTCCCTCAACCTTATAAAATCCTGCATCAATCAATTTATTTTCGTTTAATTTCATATGTTTTGTATAAAATTTTTCCCTGATCTGCCATGGCCGATAAATTTCATAATCATCATAAGAAAACCAATAGGTACACTCAAAATCATCTGTATCCTCCACCAAAGACCAATGACACTCTCTGTCTCCAAAAATTCCTCCTGGCAAGTTCATCATTGAAGGTAACCACATCTCTTTCTCATAATCATAATATGAAGTAAATTTAATTAACAAACATATATTTCCATTTTCATCAACCATATATAAAAATTCTCCATTCCAAAACAAGGTGCATATTCATTACTTTCCATTATTGTGCTACACGAGCCAAACGATCATATTGTTTAGTCAATGGTCCTCCATACCATATATGCTTTGCATCTTCGCTTTCCCAAACTTCCCAGCCAACAATCTT
>OMGK01001759.1_pt1 | contig 11016 bp, 6 predicted proteins | sample 1645881 | NCBI WGS metagenome assembly OMGK01 (sample SAMN00849303, study PRJEB25192) | human gut metagenome
GCCGCCCGCCGCCCCGGCCCCATCAAGCACGACTAAGCAAGCTGAATCACAACATTCTATGCAAACAAACCGCTCCGCAAGGGGCGGCTTTGTCATAATTTTGGGCAAACCGTGCAGAAAAAGCTGAAAAATAAGGCAAAATGCAAAACTTTTTGGCGCTTTCCACTTGTCTGATTTTCGACGAAGTAGTATAATAAAGCCATATGGCATATGATAACCATCTTGCTCATTGAATAAACAGGAGGTCAATGTATGGCAGCTAATAAGCCAAGCAAGGAAGCAATCCTTGCAGCATTTTTTGATGAGGGGAACTATTCTCCTCTGTTTACTGACGGTGCCGTCAGCGCAGCGTTCGGCTGTGCCAATGGCCAAAGCGTTTATGCCGTTTACCAGAACGGGGAACCCGTTGGCGCGGCAGATCTGGATAAAACCACTCGCGTGCTGAAAATGGCCGCTGAGACCGGCAATCCCGTTGTAACGTTCTACAATTCTACCGGCGCCAAGCTGGAAGGCGGCTTGGAGCTGCTGAACGCAAACTCCCGCCTGACCGCTGAGATCGCCCGCATCTCCGGCGTTGTGCCGCAGGTTGCCGTTGTTACCGGCACCAGCGCTGTGCAGGCCGCCGCAGCTGATGTCTGCATCATGGCAGCTGACGCTGAGCTGTTCCTGACCGCTCCTTTCAATGCAGAGGACAAGGTCAAGGCTGCCGGCTCTGCTGAGTTTGCCGCCAAGGCAGGCGTTGCCGCTATCGTGGAAGAAGATGCCGTCAAGGCAGCTTCCGCCGCTGCCCGCGTTGTGGGTATGTTGCCGGCCAACAACCTGGCTGGCCCCGCTGTGTTTGATTTCGAAGCTCCCGCCGCCGCGCAAAAACGCACCCAGACCGAGGCCGACTGCAAGGCCATGGTAGAGCGCGCCGAGCAGGAGGTGCAGCAGCGCTGGCAGGCATTTGACCACAAGGCTAACGATCTGCTGGACCAGTACCGCAGCACTGACGGCCTGCCTTCGGAGGAAACATGAAAAAACGCGATATCCGGTTTGCTTCCATCCCTTCCACCGAGGAAGTGGCCGCAGAACGTGAGCGTCTTGCGTACCAGAGCCGCTACCAGCGGGTGCTGCGCAGTACGATCTATATTTTGGTGGTGGTGGCCGCAGCAGCCGTGCTGCTGGCTACGCTGTTTCTGCCGGTGCTTCAGGTCTCCGGCGACAGCATGTACCCTACATTAAATGATAAAGACATTATCCTGCTGGTAAAATCCAACCACATTGAAAACGGTGAGTTATGCGGGTTTTACTGGCAGAACAAGCTGCTGCTCAAGCGCATCATCGGGCAGCCCGGTGATGTGATCGATATGGACGTGAACGGCGTAGTCTCGGTAAACGGCGTGGCGCTGGACGAACCCTATGTGGACGCGCTGACCGTGGGCGAATGCGACATCCGGTTCCCCTATCAGGTGCCGGAAAACCGCTACTTCGTGCTGGGCGACCACCGTGCCACCTCTATCGACAGCCGCAGCAGCGTGATAGGCTGCGTTGAAAAAAGCCAGATCGTGGGCAGGGTTTTCCTGCGGATATGGCCCTTGTCCAGTTTCTCGTTGATCCATTGACCCCGGGAGGAGGTATTTCGTTATGAACGACATTCTTAAAACGTACATGGAGCGGTTCCGTGAGAACCGGCACACCCTGCGGCGCTACACCGCATTTGTGCTGGCACTTGCCATGATCACCACCCTGTTCGTCAACTGGCAGCTGCATGGCGTGGGCATCTCGATGACCGCGCAGTACCAGTGCGGCGAGGAGGAGCACACCCACACCGCGGATTGCTACACCAAGGTGCTCACCTGCGGTTACGAGGAAGGCGAGCTTGAAAATGCGGACGAGGTGGCCGCCGCTGCTGCCACCAGCCAGCCCACCGTTGAGGCTGAGCCCGCGCCGCTGTCGCTGGAGCCGCAGATCGAGTTTGTGCCCCACGAGCACACCGAGGACTGCTACACCGAGGTGCAGACCCTGACCTGCATGGAGGAAGAGCACGTCCACGGTGACGACTGCTTCGACCCCGAGGACGGCACCCTGATCTGCGAGAAATTTGAGCATACCCACGATGAAAACTGCTATACCACCGAGTACGAGCTGACCTGTGGACTGGAAGAGGGCGAGCTTGTGGAGCAGGTGGTGGAGCCCACCCAGAGCGCCGAGCTGGCGGCTATGGCTGTGGCCGAGCCTGTGGCACTGGAGCCGACGGTGGACACCGTGGAGCCCATCTACCACCACCACACTGACGCCTGCTACGAGGAAGTGCTTACCTGCCCCCTGCCGGAGCATCACCACACCGTAGCCTGCCTGAGCGACACCTCCGCCGACGTTGAGACCCCCGAAGAGTGGCAGGCCGCCAACGCCGAGGCCGTGATGACCGGCAACTGGGACGAGGACCTGCTCAGCGTGGCAAAGACCCAGCTGGGCTACGAGCAGAGCGAGAAAAACTTCGAGATCGACCCCGCAGACGGCGTGACCCTGCACTACTACTCCCGCTACGGCCAGTCTTACGGCAACCCCTACGGCGAGTGGGACGTGATGTTCCTCTCCTACTGCCTGAAGTACGCCGGTATCCCCCAGAGCGCCATCCCGCAGGAGGCCAGCGTGCTTGCCCTGCGCAGCTCCATGAGCGACATGGATTGGCTGCTGGACGGCGAGGACGGCAGCGCCGCCAATGTGGGCGACATCGTTATTTATAATAAGTACGTCACCCGCACCGTGGCTGTGGACAGCAGCGCCGATGGTGCAGCGGACGATCTGGACGACCTGTTCAGCATGGACGCTGAGGGTGAGAACGGCGCAGAGCTTGAAACTTCCGGCGCTTCTGCGCTGGATACCGCCCCCGCCGCCGAGGACGCCCCCGCTGCCGACAGCATGATCACCCCCGATCTCCCCGACACCGCCAACCCGGAGCAGCCCGCCGCAAAGCCGGTGGACAGCACCGGCACCTCTGCATCCGGCGCGGACACCCTTATCCCCAGCGTGGCATCCCCCGCTGCCGAGCCGCAGACCACCACCGTGACTGACGCTCAGCCCGTGGAGACCGTGGGCATCGTGAGCGAGGCGGACGAGAACACCCTGACCGTCATCTCCGGCGACGTGGACGGCAAGGTGGCTGAGGTCACCCTTTCCAACGCCGAGGTTCTGGCCGTGGTGGATGTTGCCGCCGCCCAGTACGCAGACGAGATGCTCTCCTCTGCCGTTGACGGCGCACTGAAAGCCCCCGATATGCTTACGCTGGCGGGTGAGCCCACGACCGTAAGCACCACGACCGTTGGCTCTGCCTTGGACGGTACTAATTATGTTACTGATTTCAAGATTCAGAAGCAGCAGGGCAGCCAATACGTTGATGTTGCCACCAGCGTTGTCACTGACCAAATGCACGGCTACCTTGAACTGAAGGATATTCCGGCTCAGGACATTGCAAGCCATGACTACAAGGTTAAAGTAGCTTTGCCGGAGGCTTTTGACTTGCAGAGCGTTGCTTCGGAAACTGGCGACTTGATCGATCCGAACTATACCGGTCCAAAGGGCAGCGTTTGTGGCACCTACCAGTTTGTAAAGGAAAACGGTAAGTGGTACGTCCTGTTCACCTATGACCGTGATTTTATTCATCAGGATCAGGTGTCGAATACCACCAAGGTCAGAAGTACAGTCAACTTTGATTTCCGGTGGGACCAAACCAAGGTCACGACCGGCGGGAGCAATGAGTTTAAGGTCAACGAAAAAGCAAAGGTCACCATTTATATTAAGCGCGAAGAAAGCACCACGCCCGGCGAGGAAAAGAAATTCAGTCTGGATAAACAATCTGCCGGGCTTAAGTACGACGGCAAGAATGCTTACGTTGATTACACTGTAAAACTTACCCTGAAGGAGGACAGAGCAGCCCCCCTGACGCTGACCGATACACTCACAAATCCGTCCGGGGTCACCTTCGACTATGTTGACACCTTCCTCCAAGTTACTGGCCCGGATGGTTCTGCGCCCGACATTTCTTGGGCAGATACCACAGGTAGTACGGGCAAAATGATCACCTTGGGCACTAGTGGTCAGACCCTGCAAAAGGGCACCTATACCATCACTTACCGCGTCAAGGCTGATAATTTTGGCAGCACAAGTTACAACGGGGACGATTTAAAAAACTTTATCAAATTTGGTGATGATGTAGAAGGTACTTCCACCTCTATCAAAACAAAGGATATTGAAAAATCGGGCAAGCTCAGCAAAGACGGCGAGATCATCACATGGACTGTCAAGATCAACAACGGTGACGTCATGCGTTATCTGCCTGCTAACGCTAAATTTACCGATACGATCGACACAAATCAGGAATTTGTTGCCAATTCTTTCAAGGTCAAAAAGACCGATGCAGACGGCAATGAGACCAAGACCAAACCAACAGATGTCTACAACAGTACAGACCACAAACTCACCTACAACCTTGAGCTAGGCTTCAACAAGTATGAGATCACCTACCAGACAAGGGTCACAAAAGCTATCCCTCTGACCGGTCTGGATGTCAAAAACACCGGCAATCTGGAGGGCGGTGGGCTGGACAGCAGCTCTGAAGGCACTGTCCACATCGACTCAGATGTTCTTACCAAAGAGGCAGTTGGTGAGCCGACTAATAATGGTACAGAGGCCACCCTGCAGTGGAAGAGCACCATCAACGCGGAAAACGTCGACAGCTATATTTACTACGATTATAGCGGTACGTTCTGGGATAATAATGCCAAAAAGAACTACAAGGCACAGGAGATTGATCTTAGCTCTATCAAGGTAACAGACAAAGACGGCCACGACGTCACCGAGAGTGTGAAGATCACAGAATGGACTGATTCCGGCAAAAAAGATGACTATGGCAAAGATCTGGGTCTGTTTACGATCAACTTCAAAGGCTCCGGTGTGACCGGCCCGCTGACCATCACCTACGCAACAAAAGTCAAGATCGATTCCCTGCCCGGCAGCAGTGCAGCTGTAGAAAACATCTGCTACATCAACGACGGCAGCACTGTATCTGCTGAGCAGAAGGTCAACAAAACCTCCGACATGATTCAATACTTCTACAAGTATGCCGGTGAGTTTAATTGGAATAATGTTCAGAACGGCAACGGCAGCACTACCCTGCAGCCCGGCGCAAAGCTGCCTTGGACGATTGAGATCAACGAAAAAGGAATTCTCGAATGGATCGATGACGATGAATGGGTCATTACCGATACCATACCCAAGGGTCTGGTTCTGGACGAAAACAGCGTTAAAATCAACTGCAATGGCGCTTCCCCGTCCACTACCTCTTATACAGTTGCTGTAAACAAGTTGGCAGACGGCTCTACCAAGATGGTCATTACCATGACGCCGGAGGCATTCAGCTATACAGACAATGTTAAGAAAAAAATCCAAAGCCATATCTTTATCACCTACGACACCACGCTGGATACTACCTGTCATGACATCTGGGACGAGAACAATACCGCAAAGTTTACGAACCATGCAACGTTCGAGCGCAAAGGCGAAAAGATCGGCGATACCTCCTTTACCGAAACAGTTACGCGCAGAGTTGTTGGCAAGAGCGGTACTTTTGACGAAACCACCGGTCTTTTGACCTATCAGGTCAAGCTGAACCCCTACGGTGCAACGCTGAACAATGGCACCGACATGGATCTGCAAGACGTCATGACCGTGCCCTCTGATTTGTGGGCTGATGGGTCTGGTACCAAGCGTGTAACGCTGGAAGGCATCTCTGTTTTTGATGCCAAGCTGCAGGCAGATGGTACGCTGGAAGCAACCACATGGCGTGCAGACCTTACCTGTGTAGCCGGAAAGTTTGATGACGATGCCGCCGGAAATAACGTTGACACGTCCACCTACTATTCCAAGTACAGCAGCAATAGCAGCCACCAGCTTAAGGCATGGACAATGGTACCCGATAGCACCCCGCTTGTGCTGGTTTTCCATTACCGAGTTAATACGGAAGGTCTGGTTAAAGGCATTACCTTCACCTTTGAGAACACTGCAAAACTGAATGGCAAGTGGAGCTATGAGGATTCGAACACCAAATTTACTTCCAGTTCGGGAGCTTCTGCCGGTATCGACTTCAACTCCAACCGCTTGACCATCGTCAAGTATTCCGGCACGCCAGACAAGGTTCTGCCCGGTGCAGAGTTCAGTCTGGAAAAGTATAACGGAACCTCTTGGGATAATGTCGGCAACTGCGCGACCAGCACCAGCGGCAACGTAACGCTTGGCAGTCTGGACGTTAACACCTTCTATCGCTTGAAGGAAACACAAGCGCCTGATGGTTATCGGACACCGAATAATTACCATTATTTTGTAATTTCTGACAATAGTCACAGCTACACGGCCTCTGGCGTTCCCGACTTTAAGAGTACAGATACCTTTAGCGAGTACAAGTTGGCTGAAGGGCAGATGTTTGGCAGCTTCTACTACTACTACTGCGAAAACACCCCCAATGACAACTCTGACTACGTTCTCCCCTCTACCGGCGGCACCGGTACACTCCCGTATACAGCCGTGGGCGGCACAATGATGCTGACCGCGCTGGCATATAGTTTTATCCACCGCAAGCGCAGACGCGAAGGGAGAGCAGATGACTAAACTGCACTTTTCTGCTGGCGTGCCGGGGCTGAGCCCCCGCCCGCCCAGCGCAAAGTTTACGCGATAGACCAAACAAAACTACACCCCTACCCCCTGTGCAAAACGCAGGGGGGCGGCAAGGGGCAGAAAAGAAAGGGGCTTTTTTCATGAAAAAAGCAATGAAAAAACTCATGGCTGCGCTGCTGGCAGTTGCCATGGTGTGCGCCATGGCGATCCCGGCGTTTGCATACAACACTTGGGAGACTGAGGAGGACCTCAACCAACTCCACGGTTACAGCGCTTTCCAGATCTTCAAGGGTGTTATTAGTAAGGACAATGAGACGCTTTCCAACGTTGGGTGGGGCAGCAGCATCACTAAGCCTGACGAGTTTCTGGCGCAGTTGACGGCAGATCCTACCATCGGCGGTGAGTTTAAAACTAATTTCACTGCTCAGGACGTTCTTGCGGTTATCAGCAAATGGCATAATTCCGATGATTACAGCATCGCTTTTGCGCGCGTTGTATGCCACTATCTCTACCCGGATGCCAATGCAAACCCGAAACCCGTCATTACAGATCACACCGGTGGCATCAACATTCCAGAGTCAGGTTATTATCTGATCGTTGATACTACCTACTTTAACCTTCGCGATTTCTATCATGCCTACAATTCCTTCTTCCTGCTGAATGTTCCCCAAGCACCCTATGTCGTTTTAGTTAATCATAAGGTTGTAAAGCCCTATGTTGAGAAGGAAGTTTATGACGATCAGGATGGCACCAACGAAGCAGGTTTTGGTTCCAGCGCTGACCATGCGATCAACGAAGAGTTCCAGTTCAAGCTGATTGCTACCTTGCCCGCAAGCAGAGACAATGGCCGTGCTTACGATTACTATGACGAGTACGCTGTTTTGTTCAATGATACCTTGTCCAAGGGCATTACTTATGACAGACTCGATAGTGTAGTCATTGAATCCAAGGGCATTCCCTATGATATCACCGGCGATTCTTCGAAGTATACCATTGATACTACCGATCTTGAAAGTCATAACTATTTTGTGGTAGGCATTCCTGATGTCAAAACCTGTGTTGAAGATCCAAGGTTCAATTTGAATGACGGCGCTACTATTACGGTCACCTATACTGCACACCTGAACGACAAAGCCGCTGTCAATACTACAAGTGGCTCTACCGATAACAAAAACAAAGTACAGCTCCAGTACTCTAATAACCCCAGAAACAGCGCATACTGGGGCTTCACTCCCGAAAGCGAAGTCCGTGTGTACACCTACCAGCTGAACAACACCAAGTATCACGATGATGATAACGAGAACAACAAGCTGGAGGGCGCTGGCTTCCGTCTGTACAGCGGTGAAGCTTGCAATGATGAAGATGAGATCAAGCTCAAAAAGAATGCTGACGGCACTTACTCTCGCTACTTTGGAACTGAAGATGGCGAAGAAATGTTCTCTGACGACAAGGGCCAGTTTAACGTTAAGGGTCTGGACGCCGGTACTTACTACCTGAAGGAGACCACCCCTCCCACCGGTTACAGTGCCTGTGACAAAACTAAAATCGTCATTTCTGCAACGCACGACGAACACAATGTTAATCTGTCCGGTGAATCCAACCTGAATAATAAAATCATCAACAAAAAAGCCGGCGGCATTACCCTGCCCTCCACCGGCGGCATCGGCACTACCCTGTTCTATGTGGTCGGCGGCGGCCTGATGGTTGCGGCCATCGTTCTGCTGGTCACCAAGAAGCGCATGGAGAACAAGTAAGCTCCATTTCCCCCAAGAACCCGGAGCAAAGGGGCTGCAAGGCCCCCGCTCCTATCCTTATAACATTAGGGAGTAGCCCATGAAAAAGAACAAAAGCACCATCATCCTGATCCTCGTCTTTTTCGTGGGTCTATCCGTGATGTTATACCCCACCCTCAGCGATTACGTCAACCAGCTGCATCAGTCCCGTGCTGTGGCCACCTATGCCGAGGACGTGGACAAGCTGACCGATGCCGACTACTCCGCCTATTTCGAGGCGGCAGATGCGTTCAATGCGCAGATCGCCGCCGACCCGGATGCGTTGTATTTCCCGCAGCGCTTTCCCACCTACGAAAGCACGCTGGATGTGACCGGCACCGGCATTATGGGCTACATCACCATTGAAAAGATCGGTGTGGAGCTGCCCATCTACCACGGCACCAGCGATAGCGTGCTGCAGATCGCCGCAGGCCACTTGGAGGGCACCAGCCTGCCGGTGGGCGGCGCGTCCACCCACGCGGTCATCTCGGCGCACCGCGGCCTGCCCAGCGCAAAGCTGTTTACCAACCTCGACCAGCTGGAAGTGGGTGATACCTTTACCATCACCGTGCTGGACCGGGTGCTCACCTACGAGGTGGACAAAATCTCCATCGTGCTGCCCACCGAGACCGATGAGTTGAAGATCGCCGAAGGCAAGGACTACGTCACCCTGATGACCTGCACCCCCTACGGCATCAACACCCACCGCCTGCTGGTGCGCGGCCGCCGCGTAGAGACCCCGGATCAGTACAAGCACCTCCGCGTTACCGCCGAAGCGCTTAAAATTGAACCCATTATTGTTGCGCCCATTATGGCGCTGCCCATGCTGCTGATCTTGCTGATCGGTATGCTGATTTCCACACGCAAACCCAAGAAAACGAGAGGTGAAGAACATGAAAAGCATTGATCTGCGTCATCGTCTGGCGGCTGTGCTGCTGGCAATGTGCCTTGTGGTATGCTGCGCCCTGCCGGCGTTTGCCACCAGTGCCAACATTGTACTGGGGCGTCTGGGCTCGCTCCACGTCCGTCTGTACGACACCCACAACGATGTGCCCCTGCGCGGCGGCGAACTTACCCTGTATCAGGTGGCCTCCGTCAAGCGCACCAACGGCAACCTGTACTTTGACTATACCGGCGATTTTACGGGCTGCGGTGTCGTGCTGGGCGATCTTTCCGACAGCACGCTGGCAGACCAGCTGGTAAAGTATCTGCCCGCTGTGCCCGCCATTGCCGCCCAGCAGGACGTGAACGAAGAGGGCTATGCCAACATTACCAAGCTGCCGCAGGGTCTGTACTTGGTCGTGCAGACCGAGGCATCCCACGGCTACGAGGCCATCAAACCATTCCTTGTGTCCATTCCCATGCCCGATGGCGACAACTGGATCTACGATGTGGACGCCACCCCCAAGGTAGGCACTACCATCCCGGAAACGCCGGACACCCCCGACACCCCGGATGTGCCTGACACGCCGCCGGATACGCCCGACACACCGGACACCCCCGATCTCCCGGAGCAGCCGGACACCCCGGATACGCCGGTGAGCCCCGGCACACCGGATAACCCGGTAAGTCCCGACAGCCCGGACAACCCGGTAAGCCCCGAGAACCCGGATAATCCGGTCTCCCCTTCTAACCCGGATAAGCCCGTTCTGCCCCAGACTGGTCAGCTGAACTGGCCTGTGCCGGTGCTGGCCTGCAGCGGTGTGCTGCTGTTTGCCGTCGGCTGGGTTCTGAACCGTCAGGGCAAAAAGGAACACTGACTTTGCGCTCCTTTCTTTTCGGCACAGCGTGGCGTTGTGTACCGAATTTGCTCCCCCGCAAGGGGGAGCATTTTTTGTGCCCTTTCCCCTGCCGGGCGCAGCACGATTTTGAATGCGCTCCGCGTTGCTCTGCGCATAACCAGCGGAAAATATATTTTTTAATTTGCAATTCTGGAAAATCTGCGGATTTTCCAGAATTGCCTTTTCACGGGTGGGGTTTGGGCACGAACCCTCTCAGGCATCTCGCTTTGCTCGATGCCAGCTCCCCCTTTGGGGGAGCTTTTTGGGTGAAGCTGGCGAACGCAGTGAGCCTGAGAGGGTACACGCAAAAGAGCCGCTGTACTTTTTGTACAGCGGCTCTCATTTTACGCAATCTGTATTATGTTTTTACTGCTGCTGGGCGGCCTTTTTGGCTTCCAGTGCCAGAATGGCGTCGCGGCGGCTCAGGTTGATGCGGCCCTGCTGGTCGATGTCGGTCACCTTGACCACGATGGCATCGCCCACGGCAACCACGTCCTCTACCCGCTCCACGCGCTTGGTGTCCAGCTTGGAGATGTGCACAAGGCCTTCCTTGCCCGGGGCGATCTCCACAAAAGCACCAAAGTTCATCAGGCGGGTCACCTTGCCCTTGTAGATGGCACCGATCTCGGGGTCCTCCACAATGGTCTTGATGGTAAAGATGGCGCGCTTTGCGTCCTCCTGATCCACGGCGGAGACGAACACATGGCCGTCTTCCTGCACGTCGATCTTGCAGTTGCAGGTGGCGCAGATGTCCTGGATGACCTTGCCGCCCTTGCCGATGACGTCCTTGATCTTATCGGTGGGGATCATCA
>OMGK01001765.1_pt1 | contig 10998 bp, 10 predicted proteins | sample 1645881 | NCBI WGS metagenome assembly OMGK01 (sample SAMN00849303, study PRJEB25192) | human gut metagenome
CCGTCGGATTGTCCAAAAGTGGAAGCGACACGGAATCCGATGCAGACATTCAGCTGGAAGAAATTCTCACATTTTTCTCAAACAAATATTCCATCTGCATTTCCACATGAAATCCCGAAGTGTGTTTCTGATAATATTACTTATCAACCCAAAGAGATCCATGCTTATTGCGACAATTCCACAAAAAAGGCGCTTCCGATTAACGGTAATCGCCCATATAAAACAGTGCAACGACGCCCGGACCCGTGTGTGCGCCGATGGTCGGACCGACATGGTTGATCAGGAAGCTTTCATAGCCGAAACGGTCTTTGATGAGATCAGCAACATACTGTGCATCTTCGATGCAGTCGCCGTGGCTGATGAAAATGATGTCATTCTTGTCACGCCAGCTGCCGATCTGTTTTTCCATGGCATCCACGAGAGCAATCAGCGACTTTTTGCGTCCTCGCACTTTGGAGAGCGGAATCAGATGTCCCTCATCATCCACATGAAGAAGTGGTTTTAAACTGATCATTGTACCGAGAAAAGCAGCGGTTTTTGACACGCGGCCGCCGCGGTAGAGATGAAACAGATCATTGACGGTGAAATTATGTACAAGGTGAAGTTTGTTTGACTCAAGCCAGTCTGCGGTCTCTTCCAGTGTATGTCCCTGCTCCTTTAAGGTGACGGCTTTGTGCACCAGAAGTCCCTCGCCGAGAGAAGCGCAGAGAGAATCGATGACGATGATTTTCCGGTCGGGGTATTTTTCGGAAAGTTCTCCCGCAGCGAGCCTTGCGCTGTTGTAGCTTCCGCTTAAACCGGAAGAAAAGGCGATATGAAGAATATCGGCATTCTGTTCGTTGATTATTTTTTCAAAAACAGCGGCAGCCTCCTCGGGATTGGCCTGGGAGGTCGTGGGAAGAGAACCCTGACGCATGCAGTCATAAAATTCCTTTACCGGAAGCGGATGCTCCCAAGAATAAGTAGTATCGTTAATCGTATATGTAAGAGAAAGCATGCCGATCTGATGCTGTTCTACATAGGCAGCCGGAAGATCGGATGTGGTATCGGTTGTAATGATAAAATTATTCATAAGACCTCCTGATACATGTATTTGTATTTATTATAATGGAAGCAATGCGAAAAGAAAAGTTTCCGGTAGTAATTTCTAAAAAAAATATAAATTTGAAAAATGCTATTTACATATGTAAGAAAACGATGTAAAATAAGCACATCTTTTATCAAATAGTTGGATTTTATCCACATTTCTAAGTATCACGCTATATGGAGGCAGTTTCATCCATAATTCCAGTAAGGACAATCACACAGCACAGAGTGAAGTGAGGAACAAATGAATATTGTATTTTGGGGAGAAACACACCGGAGCGGTACGACGGCGAACTATACTGCAATGGCAGGCATTTTGCCGCACTTATGCCCGGACAGGAAGATTGTGTGCGGCAGCCTGCAGAGGGAGCGATGCGAGGATTCGGCACTCTTTTTGTGGGATGCGGGAGTGTGCAGTCCGGCGGGTCAAAAGAAGCTCCTTTTGACAGCGGATCTTGTGGTGGTAAATTTTGAACCGCAGGATTACGACGGAATGGAGCAGTTCTTTTTGCGCCATATGTATCTGGAGAAGCGCATGGTGTATCTGTATGCCAACTGCATCGGGACACCGGAGCCGGATGTGCTAAACAGAGTATATCGGGTGGATGAGGGGCAGATTGGCATCGTGCGGTACAATGCAGCGTATGACTGTGCATTGAAGCGCGGACTGGGCAGCTCTTTTATAGCGGAGGATGAAGTGGAAATTATTCAAATGGTTTTTGACAGAATCAGGAGTTTATCGATGGATTAGTAAAAGCGGCGGATCGTATTTTAAGGGAGGTATGTAAGATCGATAAAACCGGACATGTTTGGTAAAAGAAAAAGACACAACAGAAGGGTGAAGGAGGAAATTATTATGGAACAGGTAATGAAACATTATGGAAATGCAATCCTTGCAATTATTGTATTGCTTGCACTCGGCGCAATCATTATTGCGGCGCTCTCCTCGGACGGATATGTGGCGACGGAGTTCAAGAATGCGCTGACGGGATTCTTTTCCCGCATGAATGGCTTAACGCCATAGGGAGGATGACATGGGGGAGATCATGACGTTTGAACCAACGGAAGCGCAGTTTGGGGTTTTCTGGAAATATCTGCAGCGCCCGAATGTTACCGATGTGGACTACAACGGAAGCGAATTGTGGATTACGGACTTAAAGATCGGAAGGTATCGTGTAAAAGAGCATCTGTCCGATGCATTTATCAGCACTTTTACGCACAATATTTCCAACTGCGTGAATCGTCAGTTCAATAATGCCAATAAGGTGCTGGAGGCTGATACCAGAGAACTGCGTATCAGTATTATCCATGAGGCGGCGGCCGCATCCGGCACCAGTATCTGTATCCGGAAGTCGCCGAGCATGGTGCGCATGAACATTGAGAGAATGCTGGAAGAATCCTATTGCCCGGAACGGATTTTACAGCTTTTGATGAACTGTGTGTTGGCGGGCATGAATTTTGTGTTCGGAGGAGAACCCGGTGCGGGAAAGACGGAGTGTGCGAAATTCTTTATGCAGTTTATACCGCGCGAGGAGCGGGTAATTACGATTGAGGATTCGCTCGAGATCCATTACCGGGACATCAATCCGGGGGCGGATGCGGTGGAGCTTCGTGTCGGAGAAGATTTTTCCTACACGGATGCCATCAAGGCGAGCCTGCGGCAGAATCCGAAGTGGCTTGTCCTCTCGGAGGCAAGGTCGGTGGAGGTGACGTCGCTGCTCGAGCAGTGGAGTACCGGCGTGAGCGGCTTTACGACGATCCACCTGGATGATGTCAGAAAGCTTCCGGATCGCATTCAGAATATGATGAGCGATGCGCGTGACGCAGAGCGTATGGAGAACCGGATCTACCGCTATGTGAATGTGGGGATTCTGATCCGCTGCGTCAGACAGCCGGACGGAAAGATCCGAAGATATATGGATCAGCTGTGTTTTTACAGCAGGGAGCAGTATGAGAATCGTATTTATATGATACTGGAGGATGGGGAACTGCTCTCGGAAGAGCTTCCGCCTGCGATTGTGAGACGCCTTGGACAGGCGGGAATAGAGGATCCGTTTTGCTGCGCACACTGGCAGAGATACAGGAGAGAGGGAAAATAGATGAAAAGAGAAGGACTGTGGGAGAAACTGCGGCTGTTGAATCCGAAAAATCTGCAGCGCGAAGTGCATGTGTACGGTTATCGTTTTTCGTGGAGGACGCATCTTATGGCGGTGATAGCCGCTCTGGTTGGAATCGGTGGGATTGGAATGGTGTTTCAGCTAAAACCGCTGTTTTTGGCAGGGGTGCTTTTGACAGTGCTTTTCGTATTCCCGGTACTGGTACTTGATATGTATAAGAAAATGTATGAGCAGAAGCGTTTTGGAGATGCATGTGCCTACATGGAACAGCTGCTCTATGCGTTTCAGAAGACCGGAAAGATCGTGAGTGCATTGAAGGAGGTGCGCGGAATTTTTGGGGAAGGACAGATCCGACTCTGTGTGGAGGAAGCGATTGCGCATATGGAGTACGGGCATCCGGTCGGAGAGCAGGGCGTTCTGCGTGAGGGTTTACAGAAAATCGAACGGTATTATGCCTGTGATAAGCTGGCGACGGTACATGAACTTCTACTGAATACGGAGGAATATGGCGGGGATGTGGAGGCATCGGTCACGCTTGTTCTGGAGGATATTGAGCGGTTCAAAAAGCGTGGATACCAGCTTCAGGCGGAGAAGCGGAAGAGTCATACAGATAATGTGATTTCCATTGTGGTGGCAGTGCTCTTGTGCGCGGCTGCATTGTATCTTTTAAATGAGATGCAGGAGATGTTTACATCAGAGGTTGACGTATCGGTGTTTACCGTTCCTGTGATCCAGATATCTTCGATGGTGTTTCTTTTGTTGCTGCTTGCATTTTATGTGAAGAGTGTCAGAAGCCTGACGGCTGACTGGCTGGAGGAAAAGCCGCTGTATGACACGGCATATATCAGACACAGCTATGAACTGGTAATGGGGTATGAAAAGAAAGCACAGCAGTATCGGCGCCTGATTCCTGCAGGAATTGTGACTATGACTGCGTTTGTGTTTTGGACTGTGGGATGGCGCATTGCGGGAATACTCCTGCTGGTGACTGGTTTACTGGTTGCAATGCAGCCGAGAATCAGTTACCGCATTGCCGAGCGGGACGTGACGGCGGAATTGTATCAGGTGCTGCCGCGCTGGCTTTTTGAGATGGTATTACTTTTACAGAACAATAACGTTCAGATGGCGATTACAAAATCTGCACAACATGCCCCGGCGGTGCTCGGGAGCGAACTTGCGGAGCTTTGCGCGAGAATGGACGAGCGTCCGGATCAATTACAGACATACACGGACTTTTGCAAAAAGTTTGATCTCCCCGAGATGTTAAGCTGTATGAAAATGCTGCATGCTTTTTCTGAAAACGGAACAGGAGATATTGATGTGCAGATGAATCATCTGATTGAGCGTGTGGTTCTGATGCAGGAGCGCGCCGATGTTTTGCGCAGTGAAGAGCGTGCATTCCGGATGAAGTTGATTTTTGCATATCCGGTGCTGGCAGCCACTGGAAAACTGCTGGCAGATCTTACGGTCGGAATGGCGTTGATGATGCAGGTTCTTGGAGGCATGGGAGGTGCGTGAGTGAAATATATCATAGAAGTGTTCAGTGTGATGCTGGTGCTGGTTTTTAATCTGCTGCTGTGCATCAGTATGCTCGGGGTGAGTGCCGATGTGGCAGCGGCGAAGGAATTTAAAGCTGCAATGATTGCAGAAATTGAGAACAGTGACTTTAATCCGTACGTGATTGATGGCTGCAAGGCGCAGGCAAGAACAGAAGGGTACGAACTGGAAGTGCAGTCCTACACCTACGGTGGACAAAGCGACCGCAGGATTGCGGGGATCAATCTCTATTATAGATACCGGATACCACTGTTAGGGGTCTCGCAGCAGCGGGTGACGAGAGGAATCGCACGGTAAAAGGAGGAGCAGGATGCAATGGAGTCTGGAAGAACTTGGAATGACAATGCTGGTATTGCTGGTGGGCTGGTTTGGATGCACGGCAATTCAGGAGATATGGATGCAGGTGGCTGGCATGCTATAGGGGGATTTCGTGCCCGGACGTGTCAGAGAAAAGGAGCGTACAGATGAAAGAGATCGCAGAGGTTTATGGCAATGGATTTTTGCAGATTGCAGGCGGAATAGGGGCATTGCTCTTATTCTTCCATGCCGTGGATGGGCAGGGGATGATCGGTATGGTCCTGCGGTATTATATGACGGGAATCTGTGGGAGTTAAGTGTCCAACAGGAAAAGAACAGAGGTGATCAGATGGAGCAGGTACTTCAATGCTATGGAAAGGGAATTGCGGCAGGAATTGTGCTGATAGCAGTCATGGTACTGCTGTTTGCAGGAATTCGTGACGAGCAGGGCAACCGGGGAATTATTAACATCGTAAAGACATGGATACCGGAGGGAGAGACAATCACAGAAAACGCTGCCATCGACGCTTTTGCGGAGGCGGGGGAGGTAGCGTATCCCACGATCCGGTATACGTACAATGGTATGCTGCACAGGGGAGCATATCTGCCGGGAGACTTATTTTCTGCGGTAGACGGAATGGGAGAAGAACGAAGTGTTTTGTGGTGTGAGATGACAGATCCGCATGGAAACAGCTGCACAATAGAATCACAGCAAGGTGAGGTTGTGTTTGATGTGGAGGGGATCTATACGGTGCGAGTCTGCGCGACAGACGAAGCAAACCGCAGAAGCGTCTGTGAGTTTCAGATACCTGTGAACCGATGAGAAGACAGAAAGCCGGGAAAGGAGATATATGTGAAAAATGCAGCGATGATCATTGTCAGTGCAATCATGGGATTTCTGATACTCGGGATTGTGCTGACGATTGGCGGAAGCATGAACCGCAGATGTGAGGTGGAGACGATTCTTCCTTCCACAATGGAAAAGACGGTCGAGGGGATGCCGTTTGCGGAGGCGGGGTGTTCTTCCGGAGAATTGGTGATTGCGGAGTGTGTGGAACTTCTGGCGGCGGAAATCGATACAGACTCCGATGTGGTTTTGAAGGTCTATCAGAATGATGTGCAAAAGGGGGTATTGTCAATGAAATTACAGGAAAAGTTTCAACATCCCAATGGAATGGAAGGTACGGCAGAAGCGGTCAGAACAATTATCCGGGAAGAGAGGGAGAATGTATCAAAAGAGCAGTACCGGGTGCGGTTTTACCAGAACCGGGAGGGAATGCTCGGTGAGGGAAGCTGTTATAAGGTATATACCGTGGAGGAGGGACAATGTCTGCAGCCACCGGCAGAACCGGGAGGCAATGGTGTGGTATTTGCCGGCTGGCATGACTGGAATGATTACGCAGCGGACTTTTCCCTGCCGATAGAAGAAAATCGTGATTATTATGCCGCCTGGGAATAGATATGGGAATTGCAGGGAATACGGCAAATGTGTATGGTGCAGATCGTGGCACCGGATCATGACAGGCAGTTGTAGACTATATTATCAATGCGATGATACGATCTACAGAGAGAATCGGTAAAAAGAGGGTTAACTGGAAGTGATAGAGGGAAGCATTAAAAGCGTAGCTGAGATTATAAAAATATAGAAAAAACGTACTGTGTAGTGTATACTAATGTAGTAGTAGAAGATATGCCTCTTTAAAAGCGAACGAAAGTGTTGATTTGTATGGCAAGTGTTCAAAGAATTGGATTCAAGTGAAAGGAGCTATGAGAAACTGGTGGAAGCATTTATGAATGAAGTTTTTTAAAGGGAAGCGGCAAAGACAGAAAAGAAAATTATAAGAATCAGGGAGATTAGTTTATGAAAAAGAAAAGCGTAGTAGTATTATTAACAGTAACAATGGTGATAGAAATGACAGCAACAGGTTGCGGAGATAAGCAGCTTGCGCTTGCAACAGATAGGGTAAGTGTCGAACTGGGGTATGAGCTTAATACGGATGTAGCGGCTTATGTGGCGGATGCGGATATCGCAGTGGAGACAACAATTGATTTTGGGGCGGTTGATGTAAGTAAGCTTGGAACTTATACGGCAGTGGTTACTTATAAGGATCAGACAGCGTCCCTTGAAGTGGACGTAGTAGATACCACAGCGCCGGAGGCGGAGGTGGTGAATCAGGTTACAGTCGGTGTGGACGAGCCATTGTACGTGGAGGATGTTTTAACGAGTGTAACCGAGCTGACCGGGAATGTAATGGCAACATTTGACGATCTGGCAGATGAGTCTACCGATGCCACCGAGGAAGTAGAGACCACTGAGGGTGTAGAGGCTACCGAGGGTGTAGAGGCTGCCAAGGATGTGGAGACCACTGAGGACATGGAGATCACCGAGGAAGTAGAGGCCACCGGAGCGTCAGAAGATATGGAAACATTTGTGTTAGACGATGTAACGGTAACAAATGACGCGATAGTCTTTCCTACAGTGGGGGAGTACAGTGTAAGCTTAACACTCGCAGATGAGAGTGGAAATAGCAAGCAGGTAGAAGTGCCGGTACTGGTTGGTACAGAACCGACATTTTTGGGAATTGAGGATCTTACCGTAACAACCGGAGCAGAGAATGTGGACTATCTTTCGGGTGTAACGGCAACGGACAGCAATGGGAATGATCTGACAGATAAGATCGAATGTGATGACAGCAAAGTAGACCTGTCTTTGGCAGGAGAGTACGAGATTACTTACACGGTAACAGATGAGAACGGGTTTACAGCAAAGCAGACTGCTAAGGTAACAGTTGCAGATGGAAAGACCTCTAAGAAGGATGGGAAGTCTTCTTCTACAAAGACGGAGACCACAAAGACAGAGACTATAAAGACGGAAACAGGATCAACCAACAGTAGTAACAGCGGAAGTAGCAATAGTGGAAGCAGTAATTCCGGAAACAGCAACAGCGGAAGCAGCAATTCTGGAAACAGCAACAGTGGAAGCAGCAATTCCGGAGACAATAGCGGAAACAGCAACAGTGGAAGCAGCAATTCCGGAGACAATAGTGGAAACAGCAACAGCGGAAGCAGCAATTCCGGAGACAATAGCGGAAGTAGCAACAGTGGAGGCGGCAATAGCGGAAACAGCAACAGTGGAAGTAGCAACAACGAAAGCAGTAATTTCGGAAACAGCAACAGCGAAAGTACAACACCAAGCGGTGATAGTGGAAGTAGCAACAACGGAAGCGGTGATCATACAATGTCAGAACCAGATGATGTCATTGAGGGAGATCCGTCACTTGGCGACAATACAGGAACAGGTGGAAATGGCGGCGGAAATTCCACGATCACATTTAATTAAATGTAACGGAGGATAATTATATGTATAGTGAGCGAAAGCTCAGATACGATAGGAGTATAATATATAAATTTTATTTGTGTGTATTATTGGTAGTAAGTGCATTATTATTTTCTGATAAAGTTATGGCAGAAACATTGGCGGAACATGCTACGAATGAGGTACAGAAAAATGTATTTAAAGAGTTGCCAGTGGGGCAGAGTGGAGAAAATACAACGGTAGGTCGTTATGCGCTAAATTATACTGGAAATATCAATGTATATTCTTCGCCGTCATCAGGAAACGATGATATATCCTATTGCAGTCAGACATTGTCGGGATGGTCTAATAGTTCAAGGGCAACATTGCATGGGGACAATAGCACAACTCATATTGTAAGGGCGTATTTGATATGGGAAACTCGAAAAAGGTATAACAAAGATGATAATAATGCTAATCATGTAAGTTTTCTTATGCGAGATGCTAGAACTCGTTGGAATATTTATCCTGATTGGGTTTTTGCGGACGATCGCAGTTCGCGGTATGTTTCTGGATGGGAGCAGTCCCGCCCCCGAATTTACTGCAACGTTGCGGATGTAACAACTATCGTTAAAACATACGGGTATGGTGATTACTATGTAGCCAATATACCGGTATGCCGTGCATCCGATCTCTGGGAGCAGGATACGGGAGGCGGTGGAACGCCGACCGGCTGGCAGCTGATTGTCGTGGAGGAAAATGCTTCTTATCCGGTACGTGCGGTGACTTTAAGTGTGGGATCGAGATTCCGGTTCGGAGATGTTGATTGGGAGGGCGATGATTATGGTTTCGATCCTGTCTCCAGAGCAACTGTTACGATGCAGGCAGAGTTGTTTGATGGTTTAAAAACCAAAGAATACGGAGACGTGACAGGACAGATACTTTTTGGATGTATCGATGCGGCGAGGGTTACGGAAAATCCCAAACTGATATCCATGTTTACACAACAGGCTCGGGATAGTGAAAAAAATGTAAGGAACGGCGGGACTGTAATAGAGGGGCTTTACCGTGATGGATCACTATTTTGCCAACAAACGGATATGTGCTCCGTTTTGTATAACGTCTCGGGATTATCATATGGTGCGACAGTGTTTGGGGTGGATGTTGCCAATGTCCGTTGGGATACCCAGCTTTACATCGGAGCGGCGGTAGACATTGCTTTTCCGGAGTTTGAGTCGCAGCAGACAACAAGTATATCGGATGGAAAGGTTATCGTAAAAGGGAAGATTGAAAATACATCTGCGCAGGATGATACTGGTATTTATGACGGCGAACTGATGGTGACACTGGATCCGAATCTGACTCCGGATCTGACGAATTACAGCATTGCAGTAAATGGCAATATTGCGTCCAGTACTACTGTGCGGCAGGGGACGGTGACGGATGCGGACGGGACAGTACATAATACGGTTATCTTTTCTGGTGGTGGCATATCAAGTTGGCTTAAGGGAGATAAGATTGAGTATACGATCTATTGCCGGATCAGCGGATCCGGTATGAGTCGGTTTGATAACAGGGATCAACTTGATGGGTATTTAAAATCTGCAGGAGTTGACACGGGACACTGGATCGACAAAGCATGCATTGCATCCAGCTGGTGCAATGCTTTATTCCGGGTTGATCTGATTGCAGGAAATGGAATTCAGAGTGTCAGTGGTGTACGCAATTATATGTCTGGGGCAGCGGTTACAATTGATGCGGTGGTAAAAAATGGTTACCATTGGACGGGATGGACTGGCACGTATGAGACGGATAGAAAGCAGTATGCGTTTGCCATGCCTGCACAAAATGTGCGAATGATTGCAAACGCGCAGATTAACCACTCAACTTTAAAAGTTGATCCCAATGGGGGAACATGGCAGGGAAGTACCGCTGTGCAGAGTTTTACGGAGCACTATGGAACGGTTAAATCCATTCCGTATCCGGTAAGAACCGGATATACTTTTTCAGGCTGGGTGAAATCGGATCCATTTAACGGTAGTCTGAACAATGCGGTGTATACGTTTGGCGCAGAAGATGATGCGACAGATGTTCTGACGGCGTCTTGGACAGCAAACGGCTATACGCTGCATTTTGACCCAAACGATGGCAAAGAACAAGCGCTGATTGATGATATAACGATCATATACGATCAGAATGTGACGTTGCCGGATGTTACGGGACGTTATATCCGCTATACGTTGGACGGAGAGGATATCACGCAGCAGGTATTAGACGGCACGATTGTTTTGGATGATTCTGGCGTAGTGGTTATGGTGATGGATGCGGATACGGGTCTGATGATGACACCGGCAGGTGGCATTATAAATGAGGATGGAAGTATTACGCAGCTGGATGGTAGCATCACGAATTCAGATGGAAGCGTAGCAGATCCGGAAGTAGTAGAAGCGGATGCTTCCAGTGAATCGACAGAAGCACCGGAGGAAGATGCAACAGAAGCAGAAGCGGATGTGGAAGAACTGGAAGTTCTGGAAGAATCGGAAACTCCGGCTGCTGATCCGGTGCTGGATAAAAAGGCATATGCGGCTGTTTTTATGGGGTGGTCGCTCGAGGATGGGCGCGATAGCTTTATACCGCAATGGACAG
>OMGK01001768.1_pt1 | contig 10970 bp, 10 predicted proteins | sample 1645881 | NCBI WGS metagenome assembly OMGK01 (sample SAMN00849303, study PRJEB25192) | human gut metagenome
AGACTGTAAGTTTGAAACTTCATATGACACTCTGAGTGGAAAGGTGTATATCTATTCTACACCGCGCGATTCGTTGGTTCAGTTTACCTACATTTCGCAATCAAATACAGGTAAGTTGTATATGGATGGCGTGGATGCGGAGCAAAAGGAGGTTATGATCAATGGTGGCGAAGGAACGTTGTATATTTCCCATAATGAAAGCGTAACAAGTAATCTTGTCTGGATGAATAAGTCGCGAACTGTTTTGTTCTCGATATCTGGAGATTATGATGAAGACGTCCTAATCAAAATTGCAGAAAATATTGTCGAAAAATAAAATTATTTGAAGTGTCCAAAAATGCGTCTCTGTATCGTTATAATGATTATATGATAGAAAGAGGGGGGATATTATGTGATAATTTTAGGGGATTAAATCATAATATTGAGAGGAGAATTGTTTATGAAAAAGATTTTCGTTTTATGTATCTGTATCGCTGTTTTAGCAATTGTATTTGTATTCAGCGGAAAAGGAAAATATACGAAAGTGTTACAAGATCTGAATGTCGATGATCTGGACAAAATCGTAATTTACAATGCCGATGTGAGCGTAACTTTAGATCAAAAGGATGACATGCAAAAGATGGTTGATATTTTAACATCGATGCAGTTGCGGGAAACTTCCCCAAACACGAAAGACGGTTTTGCCTTTTCGATTGAGTTGTATGATCACAATGGAGAAGAAACCACGATTGTAGTAGCGTCCTTAGATATAACAATTGGAGGCAAAAATTATAAGTGTAAGGACGATTATTGTGAGCAGATTCGCAACTTGTATGAACAATATCAAATAAAATAAATAAGACGAGCTAAAAAGGATCGCAATACCCTGATACATCTGTTGTGGTAAGATGGTATCAGAGTCGTATTCGTTATATGTAGTGTATATCTGCATGAGATAGAAAATTAACTATAAAATAAAAGCTCTCACTTTGGATAGTGGGAGCTTTGTTTTTGAAGGAGAAGGGTTTGGTTAGTATAAATTGTCGTTTTTGTCACATGAAAGGTTCACAGATAAAGTTTTGGTTGCAATTATAGAGGATAAATAGTATTTCTGTGCCATGGCAGTTGCTGAGGTTGTATTACCACTGTGTGATGCGGACGAATTTATAATTTTCCAATCGGAATTGTAGATTGCAGAATTTACAGAGGCCGCCGAACATTTACTTGAAGAACCTGTGTAATAGAAGTCTCCTTTTAGTTGGTAGATGAACTATCGGTTGTTATTTCTTCATAATAATATGCTGGTTCACTTTGAATACAGTGCCGGTATGCGCGGTAACAATTTATTCCATAGGAAAGACTACAGATTAGAGCACTGATAAATAGAATGTACACAATCCCACGCAAATACCGTTTCTGGTTTATTTGCCTAAGAAGATCCTGTGTGTTCTGTTCACGTATATAATCACCGATGATTTCTTGTGGTGACCCGAAGTGGTTTATTAAATCCTCGTATGAGGGATTTGGAGACGAAGCATAATAATCCTCGATAGAAGATTTGATCGTATGTAAATATGCTTTCTGTTTTTTTCCATAGACTGGAAATAAATGCTTTAAATCTCTCATATAGCGCGAACAGTTCTTGCTTTTCATATGTTAATTCCTCCAATTTAATACTGATGTGATACCGTTTGCTATCTCGGTATATGCTTCTATCAACTCGTTTAGATAGATAAGTCCCTCTGATTCAATATGATAATAAGTTCGCTTTCGCCGAACCCCTACTTTTATCTCATAGGAAGAAATATAGTTTTTGTCTGCAAGCTTATATAGAGCTGGATACAGAGAACCTTCGGGAACGTTAATAATGTTGTCAGAACGTTCCTGCATTAGTTGACAGAGTTCATATCCGTAACAGTCTTTTTCCGATAGCAGTTTCAAAGCTAGCATTTCAATAGAGCCTTTTTTAAAATTGTCGCGACGATCCATATAGCACTCCTTTTATATTTTTAATTTATCATATTATGTTAGAAAAGTAAATAATTAGTTATTCTAAATATATTGACAAATAGATAATAAGGATATATATTACAACTAATCACATAAACGATGATTGTATCAAAGGGGGAATGAAAAGAAAAAAAAATATTTTTAGTACAATGTTATTAATTTATTGAAGTACAAGTGAGTTAAATATGGGGGAAATAAGTTATGCTTAAACTATCGTTACGTTATTGGAGGGTGCATTGGAAAAAGCTGGTCAAGGTTCTTTTTGCAATGATCTTAAGCTCAGCAGCACTTATGATCGCTTTTTTGCTTGCAAGATCCCCGACAGAGAAGTCTGTGCAGGATGTGTTAAATGTAAACGGAAACTACGATATTGTGGTACAGGACTTAACCAAAAGTCAATTGGACATCCTTGCGAGTGATGATCAAATTGCAGAATATGGAATCGTTCAAAATGGGGGTGTTTGTTGTACAAAGAACGAAACGATGATTCCATATGGTGCATTTTTGTCGAAAAAGGCGGTTGATATGTTTCATTATCCGGTCGAAAAGGGAGGTCATTATCCGCAAAAATCAGGCGAAATTGCAGGATATGAGAGTTCTTTTCATGCAATGGGTGTTGCAGCGGTTGTTGGAAATAAAATTCACCTGCAATTCTATGATGCCAAGAGTAGAAAAGTCTCGGAAGGAGACTATACCATCAGTGGGGTGATCGACGATTATAAGAACGGACAATCAAAGATCCGTACCATGAAAAATTATCTTGATTATGATGAGAATAAAACAGATTTTCCAGAATTATTTTTTTACGAGAAAGATATACCAAATGGAAATACGATGACGGGAATGGCGTTGTGTGATGCAGATACTGCACCATATGATGTGGAAAAGAAATTAAAGGCAGATGGTCTGTCAGTATGTATGGGAAGTCGGTTAACCGGATTAGCGTCCATTGCAGTGGCATCGTTTAAAACACAAAATGATCTATATCGGAATGCCAAATTTGCACATAACGATTTTTATGCTTCCTATATGGTTCCTGCAAGCGTGATGATTATTTTTATATTGTCTTTTTGTTCAATATACGGAATGATATCGTGCAATCTGACAGATCGAAGAAAGAACCTGGGATTACTTGAATGCATTGGAATGTCCCGGAGAAAATGCGCTTTTTATTTATTTTTTGAAAGTATGCTACAGTCAATTTGTGGAATCGGCATTGGTTACATTCTGGGCATTGTATTGTATAAGGTTTATATAAAAGTATTGACGGAATGGAGAGACATTACAATATATGATGCATTTGCGGTACACCCGATTACACAGGCAGTCAGTCTCAATCCGTTTGTGTATCCGGCAGCCATATGCCTTGTAATTGCTTTGGCAGCAGTTGGAGCTGCAATTTGGCATAATCTGAGAAGGACACCACTTGAAATGCTTCATGCGGAACGCGGTGGTGCATCCGGGATGAATAAAAACAAGTATGTGATTGTTACGATTATGATTACTGGGTGGACTATGGTGTTTGGAGCAACATTTATGCTTGCAAAGGCAGATGCAGATAGTTCGGAGATTGTCGCCAATCTACAGGAAGTTTCTGCCGTGGATAGTGATTATTCTATTTCCAAAGATATTTATGATACCATGATCGGAAATGTTCAGTTTAACCGACATTCGGATGTGGTATCACAAAAAGATTTTGAATGTCTGCAGTCTTTCAAAGGGGTCACGGATGCGAAAGGCATATTGAGGATACCTGGAAATAAATTGCTATATAAAAAAGGAGATATTCCAAAGAATATAGAAGACTCGTTAAGTGAATTAGATATTCATCAAAATATTGTTCATTCAAATCTTGAAGAACTGAATCGCCTTAGTTTAGAGGACCAGGGGTATGAATCAGACGATGTATTATACAATGTTCTGGCACTTGCGGTAGATAACGATTTTGTACAGGAGTTAAAATCCAATTTAGTCAGTGGTAAGATGGATAACTCTTTTTCACAGGGGAAATCGGTGATTCTGATTGCGTATGAAAACGTGGAAGATATTCCATTTCAAGTGGGTGATAAGGTTAAGATGACAGACACCTGTATTGAGGATAATGAATATGAACAATATGATTTTTCCAGAAACACGATGCCAAAAGATAGAAAACCATCTTTTGTGTATTCGTATGATGATGGTTCCATGGAGAATTTGAAGGGTTATTCTTTTGGAAAGAGAGTCGATAACGAAGTCACTATTTCAGGCATTATGGTTATCAAGAATAAGGAATGGAAGAAATTATTATATACGGATAGTTATGTGTATAAATCAGGAACGGATGAGTATGTTCATCCAGAATTTAACATTCTTTGCAGCAAAGATGCGTTGCCTGAAATGAATCGATTAGATACTGGTTACACCGATGTGTATATTAAAACAGACAGTTCATTTCATTCCGATGTATTTGAAAAGTTATTTTATGAAATCGCTGGAAAAAGTACTCTTTTAAAACCGGTATCACGTCAGGGAGCAAAGGAAGAAATCATACAGGCAAAATGGTCGAACGTGGTAATTTTTATCTCTGTCATCATTCTGATTGTTATTGTGGGAATTCTTGGAATGATTAATTCCTACACTTATGCTATTAAGAAAAACACAAAAACGATCTGTATCCTGCGTGCAATAGGGATGCGACAGAAAGAAATACGGTTCCGATTGCTTAGGAAAATGGTTTTTTGGCCGATGATTGCGATTTCAACATCGGTTATTCCTGTTTTTATTTTTGATAAGATCAAAGACTATGCCTATCATTATGCATTTGACCTTGGACATAATGGCTGGGAAATGAAAAGTAATGGTGCCATGTATATCTGTTGGCAGGCATTATTTCCGTGGTACATTGAAATGTGGAAGCAGCCGGTTATTATTGTTATGCTGATTTCGGCTGGCATTTTGCTCATTCTGAATCTGGCTTCATTGGAAATTTCCATGAGGGACATGAACCGGTTGAGCATAACAGATGGTATGAGAAAAGAAATCTTTTAAGGGGGAGCGGATCATGATTGAAGTCAGAGATTTATACAAAGAGTATCAGAATAAAGGAGAAGAAAGCAAAGTAATTGCTGTAAATCATGTTTCGTTTGAAATGAAAGATGGAGATTTTGTGGCAGTTATGGGACCATCCGGAAGTGGAAAAACAACAATTTTGAATCTGGTTAATGGACTTGATCGCCCGACAAGTGGTGAAGTACTGTATGATGGTAAGAATATTTATGAAATGAACGATGATGAATTAGCGGATATGAGATTGCGTCATATGGGAACAGTTTTTCAGGCATATAATTTGATACCTGAACTGTCGGTATATGAGAATGTTGTATTACCAATTAAGATTGCAAAAAGAAAAGCCAATATGCAAAAGGTGGATCATTTACTGGAACAACTGGGCTTAATTGATCGAAAAAATTTTATGCCTGATCAATTATCAGGAGGTCAGCAGCAGAGGGTGGCAATTGCCAGAGCAATGATAAATGATCCTGAAATTCTGTTTTGTGACGAACCAACCGGAAATCTGGACAAGAAAACAGGAGACGAAGTTATGGATATTTTAAAGATGCTGAATGAAGAAATGGGGATTAGTATTATGGTTATTACACATGACCAATCTGTGGCGGACCGCTGTAAGAAGATCATGCATTTGTCGGATGGAAAACTTGTTACTTCTGGCAATTAAATTATGTCGTTAAGAAATTCTGTTTGATGTACAGATCGTAATATTAGGTGTATAATCAGCTTATATTATATGAAAGAAACGGAGGGTATAAATATGGCATTTGATTTTAACAAGTTGAAAAGCGATATCGTATCAATGGGGAAGGATGTTGGCGACAAGGTGAGCGATGCATCCGCGGTCGCAAAGGTAAAGCTTGATATTCACAATAAGGAAAGTTACATGGAGAAGCAGTTCACGGAACTTGGTCGTGCTTACTACCTTGCACATAAGAATGAGGAGAATATTCCGGAGAAGGAATTTTTCAGACCGATCGCAGAGGCAGAAGTAGAGATCGCGAGACTGCAGGAACAGTTAATGACGTTGAAAGGCGCGGAAGTCTGCCCAAGTTGTGGCAAGAAGCAGCCGGCCGGTCATACATTCTGTGAGAGCTGCGGTGCGCAGATGCATGAGACCGCAAGTGCAGAAGAGGCTGCAACAAGCGAAACGACCTCAGATGCGGAGACTGCAACAAGCAGCGAGCAATTATAGTGAATTATAGTCGATTATAGTGAATTATAGTGCTAAAAATGAATTATAGTCAATTATAGTGTATTATAGTGCATGCGCGTGAGAGGCGTGTTTCGTGGAGAACGAATCGGAATAATATTTACTTGACAGAATCTGATCAAGTAAGTATGATAAATGGCGTAATAACAAACACTATCATTAGGTAAACACTGGGAAAAAGAGAGTACATCCGGCAGGAACCTTACAGAGAGATCTCGGAAGGCTGAGAGGAGATCGGGGAGCGCAGATGGAAGATGGCTTTGGAGTGGCAGGGGCGAACCGCGCATGCGGACAGGCTCTGACGGGACCGCCTGTTATAGCGGAGAATGTGCATGCATTTACAGAGGCCGGGATCGCGAGGTGCCGGTGAATGGAAGTGGTAACACGGGATGATATTCTCGTCTTCTTAGGAATAGGAAGACGAGATTTTTTATTTTATCAAAGGAGGCCCAATAAGATGGCGAACAAAGGGAAATATTATATGACAACAGCGATTGCCTACACATCAGGCAAGCCGCATATCGGAAATACTTACGAGATTATTCTTGCAGATGCGATCGCAAGATATAAGCGTGCAGAAGGATACGATGTCTATTTCCAGACAGGAACCGATGAGCACGGTCAGAAGATTCAGGAGAAGGCAGAAGCAGCCGGCATCTCCCCGAAGGAGTATGTTGACCAGGTATCCGGTGAGGTCAAGAGAATCTGGGATCTCGTAAACTCTTCTTATGATAATTTTGTCCGTACAACCGACGAGGATCACGAGAAGTGTGTTAAGAAGATTTTCAAGAAATTATATGATCAGGGAGATATCTACAAAGGATCTTATGAGGGAATGTACTGTACACCTTGTGAGTCTTTCTGGACAGAGTCGCAGCTTGTAGACGGCAAGTGCCCGGACTGCGGACGTGAGGTAAAGCCAGCGAAGGAGGAGGCTTACTTCTTCAAGATGAGCAAGTACGCAGATCGTCTGATCGATTACATCAACACACATCCGGAGTTTATCCAGCCGGTATCCAGAAAGAACGAGATGATGAACAACTTCCTGCTTCCGGGACTTCAGGATCTTTGCGTATCCAGAACCTCCTTCAAGTGGGGAATTCCGGTCACTTTTGATCCGAAGCACGTTACCTATGTATGGCTTGACGCGCTGACCAACTATATCACGGGAATCGGATATGACTGTGACGGAAACAGCGACGAGAAGTTTAAGAAATACTGGCCGGCAGACCTTCACCTGATCGGTAAAGATATTATCCGCTTCCATACCATTTACTGGCCGATCTTCTTAATGGCTCTCGGTCTTCCGCTTCCGAAGCAGGTATTCGGACATCCGTGGCTGTTACAGGGCAATGGCAAGATGAGTAAGTCCAAAGGAAACGTCCTCTATGCAGATACGCTCGTTAACTTCTTTGGTGTAGATGCAGTCCGCTACTTCGTACTTCATGAGATGCCGTTTGAGAACGATGGCGTGATCTCCTGGGATCTTATGGTTGAGCGCATGAACTCTGACCTTGCCAACATCCTCGGAAACCTTGTAAACCGTACCGTTTCCATGACAAATAAATATTTTGGCGGAATTGTCGAGAACAAGGGCGCTGCAGAGCCGGTGGATGAAGAGTTAAAGGCAACCGTTCTTGAGACGGTCAAGAAAGTAGACGAGAAGATGAACAAGCTCCGCGTTGCAGACGCGATCACAGAGATCTTCAATATCTTCCGCCGCAGCAACAAATATATCGATGAGACAACTCCGTGGACACTCGCAAAGGACGAGGCAAAGAAGGACCGTCTTGCAACCGTTCTTTACAATCTCACAGAGGCGATCACCATCGGTGCGTCCCTGTTATTCTCCTTCATGCCGGAAACTTCTGAGAAGATCCTCGCTCAGTTAAACACAGAGAAGAGATCGCTGGAGAACATGAATACCTTCGGTCTGTACCCGAATGGAAACAAGGTTACAGAGAAGCCGGAAATCCTGTTTGCCCGTATGGATATCAAGGACGTTATGGAGAAGGTTGAGGCCATGAAGGCAGCAGCCGCAGCGGAGAATCAGGAAGAGAAGAAGGAAGAAGAGAAGCCGGGCATGGACGTTGAGAAGAAGCCGGAGATCACATATGATGATTTCGCAAAGCTTCAGTTCCAGATCGGTGAGATCGTGAAGTGTGAGGAAGTTCCGAAGTCCAAAAAGTTACTCTGCTCCCAGGTTAAGATCGGTTCTGAGACAAGACAGATCTTAAGCGGAATCAAGGCATGGTATAAACCGGAAGATATGGTCGGCAGAAAGGTTATGGTCGTTACGAACTTAAAACCGGCGAAGCTCGCAGGCATGTTATCGGAAGGCATGATCCTCTGCGCGGAGGATGATGAGGGCAACCTCGCATTAATGACACCGGCAAAGGATATCAAGTCCGGTTCTGAGGTCTGCTAAGTGAAGGTACGCTTTTGCTTTTCGGCGGAACAGCTAAAAAACATTGCCCTGGTCAGCATGGTCATCGACCATGCTGCCGTTGGGCTTATTGAACAGTCAGAACTGGCTTCGGGCGCTGCCTGGAGTCTCTGTGGGACAGCCATGCGCCTTGTGGGGCGTGTGGCTTTTCCTCTCTTTGCGTTTATGATCGCGGAGGGCGCAGTGCACACGAGGGACCGGAGATGGTATGCGCTGAGGCTGCTTCTGCTGGCGGTTATTTCGGAGATCCCCTTTGATCTTGTGGCGGGGGGAACATGGCTTTTTCCGGCGGACCAGAATACGGTGTTCACATTACTTCTGGGACTTCTGGCAGTCTGGGCTGGAGATCTGATCTGTGGGACCGGATCTGGAGTGTCATACGGAAACCGGGAAAAAACAGGAGATGGCGGCAGGAAGGCGGTAGGCCAGAGGAGATTTCCGTTGGAATATGAGCGGTATATCCGGGTTCTGGCGGCGGTTCCTTTTGGACTGGCGGCTTATTGTCTGAAAACAGATTATGGTTTTATGGGCGTACTGCTGATCGTTATATTGTATACATTGCGCACAGAACCACAGCTTCGCACGGCTGTCTGCGCTGTATTTTTATTTTGCATGTATATGGATTTCTATGGCGCTGCGGCTTGCGTTGCAATTTTCCTGATAAACCGTTACAATGGAGAAAAAGGCGGTGGGAACGGAAGGATTTTCTATCTGTTTTATCCGCTGCATCTGCTGGTGATCCGGGGAATCAAGATGGCTGTGGGACTGTAGAAAATGAGATGGTGCAAAAAAGTCTTACGGATGCCGGCTCCGGATGAAAAAGAAAACGACATATGACTTGAGGACAGAAAGAATGGACTATATTTTTGACACACATGCCCATTACGACGATGAGGCATTTGACGCGGACCGGGAGGAAGTCCTCGCGGGATTAAAAGAACAGGGAGTCGGAACCGTTGTGAATGTCGGAGCGAGCATCGCGTCAACAAAGACAACGCTGGCACTGGCCGAGACGCATCCCTTCATGTATGCGGCGGTGGGCGTGCATCCGAACGAGACGGCGGAGCTTACGGATGCGGACATGAAATGGCTGGAATCCCTGGCAGAAAACCCGAAGGTTGTGGCGATCGGTGAGATCGGTCTTGACTACTACTGGGACGAGCCGGAGCGGGAGATCCAGAAACACTGGTTTACGGCACAGCTTGAGGTAACAAAAAAGACGGGACTCCCGGTGATCATCCACAGCCGTGACGCGGCGAAGGACACACTGGACATTATGAAAGCGGAACATAACGGTGCCACCGGCGGTGTGATCCACTGTTTCTCCTACGGAGTGGAGATGGCGAGGGAATATCTGAATATGGGATATTACATCGGGATCGGCGGAGTCCTGACCTTTAAAAATGCGAAAAAACTGATCGAAGTGGCAGAATACGCACCGCTAGACAGGATCGTTCTTGAGACGGACTGCCCATATCTGGCACCGGTGCCGAACCGCGGAAAGAGAAATCATTCCGGAAATCTGCCGTATGTGGTGGAGAAGCTGGCAGAGATCAAGTGTGTTTCCAAGGAAGAGATCATCCGGGAGACGACGAAGAACGCTAGAGCGCTGTATCGGATCACAGAGTAGGAGTTTCGGGACGATCAGACCGATCGGACTGCGATATCGGAATGGTATCAAATTTTGTATACAAGATGCACCTCATGCAACAAGTGAAAACACGCTTCGCGAGTTTCCCCTTGTTATCGCGACAGTCGCCAAGGTCTCGCGCAAGCGCGGACTTTGGCTCGTTGTTCGCGTAAGTAAAAGCTCCGGTAAAGAAAGGCAGCAACACTTTCTGCCTATTTACCGGAGCTTCTCCATTTATTCGCCAAATCTCAATACAGGCTCTTTTTCTATTGGATCATACAGGCCCCGCCTGTGCATAAAAATCCGCCTTTTATTTTTCCAGACCTTCAAAATAAGCTCTCAGCTCGTCTACAAGCTCACCGAACTCTTTTCCAGTCTCATCAAGCGTGATATCCGCATATTTCTCATAGTACGGAAGGCGCTCATTATAGAGATCCCTGAGTGTCATTCCGTCTTTTAAGACAACCCCGCGGTCCACAAGATTTCCGAGACGTGATTCCAGATCTTCGTAATTTAATTTCAGATACACGATCGTTGCGGTCTCTTTATAGTGCTCCATGGCTTTCGCCTCATAGATCACACTGCCGCCCGGTGCGATGACAGACTTTTCGACATCCAGATCAAGGCATGTGCAGGCGGAC
>OMGK01001788.1_pt1 | contig 10855 bp, 8 predicted proteins | sample 1645881 | NCBI WGS metagenome assembly OMGK01 (sample SAMN00849303, study PRJEB25192) | human gut metagenome
CGGGGCCCCTCCCGTGAGATCGAAACGCCCCTGCCGTTCTCTTGGGGGATTCAAAAGGGGGGCCTTCTCTCACGTGAGAGAAGGCCCCCCTTTTGCTTCAGACTTCACGGAACGCTTCAATGCGATAGCTCCCGTCCGGGCGCACTTCCAGCGTCAACTCATCGTGCGTTCCTTCGCCGTCCTCGCCGCGCGGCGCGCTCCACAGCCGGATGCTGTCGCCGTACTGCTCGCCGCCCATCGGAATAAAGGATCCGGGGCCGAAATCGCTCGCATACTCATAGAATGCATCATACTGTGCGAGGTACGTCACACCATCCTGATTGCACAGATCGTCCACCGTGATATCCGCCCACTGCGTCAAAAGCGCGGAAACGTCACTCTTGGGAATGCGCCGCACGGGGACCGCCCAGTCATCCGGCACCTTGAACCTCTCCGCATCCTCTATTCCCAGCGTGTCGAGCACAGCGTGGAATTCCTCCACGTCCGCGTCTCCCAGCGTGGTGCTGAGCGGACAGTACCGCAAAAATTCCGCAAGGTCGATATCGCGCGGATCGTCGTAATGCGAGGTGAAAAAGCAGCTCACCGGCGTCGAGGTCGTATAGCGGTACTCTCCCGTTGTCTCATCCGTCACATCGGCAGTGGAGGCAAACAACTCCTTAAATTCTTCGATCTGCGCGTCCGTCAGCGGCGCCCAATCATCCTCCGGTCCGCCGTCCGATTTGTCATCATTCGCTCCCGCGCAGCCAAACAGCGCCAGTGCGCACACGCAGGCGAGCAAAAAGGCAAATAATTTCTTCATCGTTTCTCTCCTTTTCATTTTTGCATCATTTGTTTTTTACTGCCGTCGCGCCAGCTTTACTCTTATAGGCTGTTCACCGTGCCGAGGAAGAGCGGCAGTCCGTCCACGCCGGTGATCAGGAAGGCAAACGGCCGGTTCAGATCCATCTCCACCACGGGAAGGTCTTCCGGCGCGGCGGACTGGGCGTCCGCCCTGACGGCGGTAAAGGCGGCGGCCTCGCAGCCCTTTTCATCGATCTTGACGCGCGCGGCGTGCTGCACCTGCGTCACGGCGACCGCCTTATCAAAGCGGTCAAAGTCGACAAGGGGCGAAAAGTCCGCGCGATCAAAGTCAAACACATCAGAAACGCCCAGCGCGCGGAGCGCGTCGGTCAGTTCAAGGTCGGAGCTGACGTCGAACTTTGGCACGCTCCAGATGAGTTTGCCGCTCGGCAGGCTCACGCCCATGTCGTAACCGAGCAGTCCGCCCACGGCGCTGCCGTCCGCAAGAAAGCTTTTAAGGCTCGTGCCCTCGTCGGGCAGCAGGAAGCGCATCGCCTGCCCACCCTGAAAGCGCAGCTCCGCCACGGTGTAGTTTTCGCCCCGGCAGTAAGCGGCACGATCCTGCGTGAGGTGCATGAAGTCGACCGTCTGCTGCGCGCCGTTTGCTGCGGTGAAGGTATCCTCCTTTGTCGCATTCTTCCAGAATTCGTCGCGCCACTGGTCCTTAAAATAGAGCGTCGTCAAAAGGAGCATCACGGTCTCGGGCTTCGTCTGGATCTCGCCCGCCGCGTCCTGCAAGAGATTGCCCGTGTTCTCATTGATCCATTCGCCGATGGCCTTGTCCGTCTTCTCATCTCCCATCGGAGCGGAGAACGTCGAAGCAAGGTACTGCTCGGCGAGCACCTGCAACGTCTCTTCATTATAGGGGACGTTCTCATTCAGCCACACGGAACTGCCGAGCAGCGTCTTTCCCGTCGAGGTCTCGCCGTAGAGATTGCGCCAGACATAGTTGCCCGCAGCGCGCGGCGCATCGGTATTTTCAAGGCCTAAAAGCGACAAGAGCTGTGCGCGGCTGTCGCCGTCCGTCGTCTCGCTGAGCATCGCAAAGGCAAGATACAGGTTTGCGGGCGAGAGAACGGTGTTCTCCTCCGCCGAAAGCAGCGTGCCCGTCTCCTGTGTGAAGTGCAGGAATGCCGCGGGGTAGCTCGTGCCCTTGCTGCGCAGCGCCTTGAGCGCATCGTAATAGGCATTGCTGCGCGCGTCCCAGTCCTCCCAGATCTTCTCCTGCGCCTTTTCATAGGCATCCGCGCCCATCTTGTCATAGTCGATGGTGCTGAATGCCTCGTCAAGCTCACTCTCGTTCGGCATGGCGGGCAGCACGGGATAGTCCGCCGTCTTCACGGCGAGGTCCTGCAAATACTGCGCGGCAATGGGGTCTTTTTTCACATTGTCCTCCTCTTTTTCATTTCGGATCGTCGTTCCGTTGTCTCCGCAGGCGGCGAAGGACAGGACCATCGCCGCGGCGATCAGCAGCGTTAAGAATCGTTTCATGTCGGATGTACCTCCGTTTCGGGATTTGTTATATTAGACGGCGCGGATGGAAAAAAGTTCCCGTTTTGTCAAAAATAGCATGCCGCCCTTTTACGAAACGGGCGAATGTGGTATACTTTCAAAAATATTTTCTCTTTTGTGTAACGCAAACGGCAAAAAAGTTGTCTTTTCCCCATGATGGCAGACAACAGAAAGGAGCGAACCTATGGACGACCATGAGATCGTCGACCTCTACTGGCAGCGGGACGAGCACGCCATCGAAGCCACCGCCGCCAAATACGAAAGCTATTGCATGAAAATTTCGCAAAACATTTTATCTGACCGCGCCGACAGCGAGGAAAACGTCAACGACACGTACTTACACGCCTGGCAGGCCATGCCGCCGCAAAGGCCCGCGATTCTCTCGGCCTTTCTCGGCAAGATCGCGCGCAATCTGGCGCTGAACCGCTATAAGGCGAGGTCGGCGCAGAAGCGTCAGGGCGACGCCTTCGCGCTCTCGCTCGACGAGCTGGACGACTGCGCACCCGCCCTGTCCTCGCCCGACGGCGAGGCCACGGCAGCAGAGCTCGGCCGCAGCATCAGCGCGTTTCTGCGCACGCAGAGCGAAGAGGTGCGCAGCATGTTCATCCTGCGCTATTTCTACTGCGAACCGGTCGAAGCGCTGGCCGCGCGCTTTCACTGCGGCGAGAGCCGCATCAAAACCACGCTCCTGCGCACGCGCAGAAAGCTCAAGGAGCATCTCATCAAGGAGGGATACTGTGAAGCATGAAGTTCTGACCCGCGCCATAGGCGAGCTCGACGATGAGCTCATCGCGGACGCCTACGCCTACAAGCCGCGCAAACGGTACGCCCTCCCGCGTTTTCTTGCCGCTGCGGCGTGCCTCGTGCTCGTGCTGGCCGCCGCCCTGGCGATGACGCGCGACACCTTACCGGCTGAGATCAAGGTCGAAGGCGCAGCACTCTCCTCAATCCCCATTCCCATCAGTCAGCCCGCAGCGATGGCGCTCGACGCGCGCGGCAGTCTGAGCGGCCCGCTCAGTCCGATGCTCACCATCGAGAGCAAATCGGGTGAGGCCGTGACCGTTACGGTGTCGGATGGCGTGCTGACCCAGCCTCTTTACTCGCTGCAGGAGGAGTTCACCTCCTACACCGTCTCCGGCAAGGTGCAGCTTTGCTGGACCATCGAAGAGCCGGACACGGGTACGGTTTACACGCTCTCTCTCGACGGCGCGCCCGCCGTCACGCTGCGCTACGACGAGGCCAACGGCTATTGGGCCGCCGCGCGGGCGTAAGCATCCCATTCCACATTACTATTGACAACACACAACATTTTGGAGGTAAATTCCCATGAAAAAGTTTCTCACCCTGCTGCTGGCCGCAGCGATGACTCTCTCCCTCGCCGCCTGCGGCAGCAAGACGGATGACAATAGCGGCAATAACAGCCAGCCCGCGAGCGCTCTCGAGCTGCTGAACGCCGTATGGGCCAACTACAGCGACGACGACAAGTTCCCTGCTGCCGGCGGCGACTTTGATGAGGCGAATATGACCGAGGACGCGCCCGGTAACTTCTCCGTCGAAGACGGCGACGCACTTGACTACTCTCTCTCCTTCCCCGCCGCGGACGCAGGCAAGCTCTCCGATGCCGCGTCCCTCACCCACATGATGAACGCCAACACCTTCACCGCGGGCGCGTTCCATGTTGCGAGCTCTTCCGACGTTGACAGTGTCGTCTCCGACCTCAAGGACAACATCATGAACCGCCAGTGGATGTGCGGCTTTCCCGACAAGCTTGTCATCCTGACGCTCGGCGACTATGTCATCTCCTGCTACGGCGCGGAGGACCTTGTCGACCAGTTCAGCGAAAAAGTCACCGAGGCCTTTGCCGATGCTGCTGTCGTCTGCGACGAGGCCATCGCCTGATTTGATCTTCTGAAAGGCGGAGAAGTTTATGCTCTTTTCCAGCGTTCCCTTTCTCTTTTACTTTCTGCCTGCGGCGCTGCTAATCTACTTTGCAGCGCCGCGGCAGCTGAAAAACGCGGTGCTGCTGCTCGCAAGCCTCTTTTTCTATGCCTGGGGCGAGCCGAAATATATGCTGCTCATGCTCGTCTCCATCGTGCAGGGCTATGGTTTCGGCCTGCTGATTGAAAAGCACCACGGGCAAAAGGCGTCGAAGGTCTTTCTGACGCTCTCGATCCTTGTGAGCCTTGGGCTTCTCGGCTATTTTAAGTACGCGGACTTTTTTCTCTCCAGCGTCAACGCCGTCACAGGGCTCTCCCTGCCGCTTTTGAAGCTGAGCCTGCCCATCGGCATCAGCTTCTACACCTTTCAGGTATTGAGCTACGTCATCGACGTCTACCGCGGCGAAACGGCGGCGCAGCGAAATTTTATCGACCTCGCCGCCTATGTTTCGCTCTTCCCCCAGCTCATCGCGGGGCCGATCGTGCGCTATTCCGACGTCGCCGCGGAGCTCAAAAGCCGCACGCACAGCGTCTCCGCCGCGGCGGAGGGCGTGCGCCGCTTTACGGTCGGCTTTGCCAAGAAAATTCTGCTCGCCAACCAGTTCGGCGCGCTCGCGAGCGCCTACAAGTCGACGCAGGACGCGAGCGTCCTCTTCGTCTGGCTCTACGCGCTCGCGTTTCTGCTCCAAGTCTATTTCGACTTTTCGGGCTACAGCGATATGGCCATCGGCCTCGGGCGGATGCTGGGCTTCCACTTCCCTGAAAACTTCAACTACCCCTATATTTCAGCGAGCATCACGGAGTTCTGGCGCAGGTGGCACATGTCGCTTGGCTCGTGGTTCCGCGACTACCTCTATATCCCTCTCGGCGGCAGCCGGAAGGGTAAGGCGCGTCAGCTGTTGAACATTCTGATCGTCTGGCTCGCGACGGGCCTGTGGCACGGGGCGGCGTGGACGTTCGTGCTGTGGGGACTGTGGTTCGCGGTCCTGCTGCTTCTTGAAAAGCTGGCGCTGCTGCCGGTGCTCGAAAAGCACCGCGTGCTCGGCCATGTGTACACGCTCTTTTTCGTCACGCTCGGCTTCGTGCTTTTCGACGCAGACAGCGCCGCGCAGGCGGTCTCGCGCATCAGCGCGATGCTCGGCGCAGGCGGACTGCCGCTGTCGAGCACGCAGGCGGTCTACTACCTTAAAAGCTATGGCCCGCTGCTCGTGCTCGGTATCCTCTGCGCAACACCGCTGCCGAAGATGATCGTCGCAAAGCTGCGCAAATCCAAAGGCGCAGCGACGGCGCTCGATGTGCTCGAGCCGCTGTTTGTACTGATTCCTCTGCTGCTCGGCACGGCATTTTTAGTGGACGGGTCGTTCAACCCGTTCCTCTACTTCCGCTTTTAAGGAGGGCATCGCATGAATCGAAAAATCAAAGACGTCCTCACCCTCGGCATCGCGGCAGCGTTCGTGCTTATGTTCGCGCTGTGGGGCATTTGCAAGAGCGACGACGCCGTGTCGGAAAGCGAGCGCCGCCCGCTCAAGCAGTTCCCGACGCTGAATGCGGAAGAAGTACTCTCCGGACGCTTCCAGTCGAATTTTGAGAGCTACACGCTCGACCAGTTCCCGCTGCGCGACGAGTTCCGCACACTCAAGGCCCTGTCCGTCCGCGATTTATTTGGCGAGAAAGACAACAACGGCATCTACGTCGCGGACGGCTACGCCGCGAAGCTCGACGACACGATCCACGAGGATTCGCTCGACCACGCGGCCGACCGCTTCCGCTACGTGTACGAAACGTATCTCAAAGATACGGGCGTAAACGTCTACCTCTCCGTCATCCCCGACAAGAATTACTTTTTGGCCGCCGAAAACGGCTATCCCGCGATGGATTACGAGAAGTTCTTTGCGCTCATGCGCCAAAAGGTCGACTTTGCGGACTATATCGACCTGACGGGCACGCTGTCGCTCTCATCCTATTACCGCACCGACCTCCACTGGCGGCAGGAAATGCTTGCCCCCACGGCCAAGGCGCTGGCAGATGCGATGGGCGTCTCACTCACCGTGGACTTTACCGAGGTCACGCTTGATACGCCGTTTTACGGTGTGTACCGCGGGCAGTCGGCACTGCCAATGGAGCCCGACGGTCTCTCCTACCTCACAAACAGCGTCATTGAAGGCTGCCGCGTGTACGACTACGAAAACAGCGAATATCTCCCCGTTTACACGCTCGAAAAGGCGGACGGCAGCGACCCGTATGAAATTTTCCTCTCGGGCCCGAAGTCGCTGCTGCGCATCGAGAATCCGAACGCGCAGGCGGAGCGAAAACTCCTTGTCTTCCGCGATTCGTTCGCCGCGAGTTTGCTTCCGCTGCTTGCGGAGGGATACAGCGAGATCACGCTTGCCGACATCCGCTACCTCTCCCCCTCAATGCTCGGAAAATTCATCGACTTTACCGCGCAGGACGTGCTGTTTCTTTACAGCACGAGCGTGCTGAACGACAGCGCCACGATCAAGTGATGCAAAACGGGACGCAAGCGCCGTGACCGGCGTTCACGTCCCGTTTTCTTTTTTGTCCGCAAAATTCTTTCACAGCAGATCAGAAAAACAAAACGCCCGCCCCTGCCGTTTCCGGCAAGGGCGGGTTCAGGTTAAATATAGCACAGCCGTTTTCTTCATGCAAGAAAAAGTTGCCGCACTTTCATAATTTCGTTCACACCGCACATCCCGTCCCACTAAAGTGAGGGGAAAGTTGGAAAAACAAAGTATTGACGCTGCTTGCCCCGATGAAGTATCATTACTTATCAAATTTTTTATTTCGAAACAGGAGGTCTGGATCATGAGTGAAGCGACTCGCATTCCCGAGCTTTTTGGCTCTCTGGTGTTCAATGAACGCACAATGGAGCAGTATGTGCCGCAGAGCGCCATGGACGTTTGGCGCGGCTGCTTAAAGAGCGGGCAGCCTCTTCCCCTTTCCGCGGCAAATGAGATCGCCGACGCGATGAAGACCTGGGCGCTGGAGCATGGCGCAACGCATTTCACGCACTGGTTCCAGCCCTTGAGCGGCGTGACGGCGGAAAAGCACGACAGCTTTATCAACAACGCCGGCGGCGGCCGCGTGATGATGGACTTTTCCGGCAAGGAGCTGGTGCGTGGCGAGCCCGACGCGTCCTCCTTCCCCAACGGCGGCCTGCGCGCCACGTTTGAAGCCCGCGGCTACAGCGCCTGGGACCCCACGGCGTTTGCCTTCATCAAAGATGGCAGCCTTTGCATCCCGACGGTGTTCTGCTCCTACAGCGGCGACGCGCTCGACAAGAAGACGCCGCTGCTGCGCTCCATGGCCGCGGTCGGCCGCGCGGCGGTGCGCGTGCTCAAGTTATTTGGCGACGACGCGGAAAAGGTCACGCCGCAGATCGGCGCGGAGCAGGAGTATTTCCTCATCGACCGCGAGCTGTACTTAAAGCGCATGGACCTGCGCCTGTGCGGCCGCGCCCTGTTCGGCGCAAAGCCCCCGAAAGGTCAGGAGTTGGACGACCACTACTTCGGCGCGTTCCGTCCCCGCGTGGCCGCCTACATGAAAGAGCTCGATGAAGAGCTGTGGAAGCTCGGCGTGCTCTCCAAGACCAAGCACAACGAGGTCGCCCCCGGCCAGCACGAGATGGCCCCCATCTACACCGACGCCAACACCGCGAGCGACCAGAACCAGCTCGTCATGGAGACGATGAAAAAGGTCGCCGAGCGCCACAACCTTGTGTGCCTGCTGCACGAAAAGCCCTTCGCGGGCGTCAACGGCTCGGGCAAGCACGTTAACTGGTCGCTCTCGACCGACACTGGCAAAAACCTCTTCTCCCCCGGCAAAACGCCGAGCCAGAACGCCGTGTTCCTGCTGGTGCTCGCCGCGTTCATCAAGGGCGTGGATGAGTATCAGGAGCTTCTGCGCTGCTCCGTTGCCTTCGCGGGCAACGATCACCGTCTCGGCGCGCAGGAAGCGCCCCCGGCTGTCATCTCCGTCTTCCTCGGCACCGAGCTTGAGGGCATCATCGATGCCATCGTCGATGAAAACGACTACACCGCGCCCGAGCACAAGTCCCTGCGCATCGGCGTGGACGTGCTCCCCGCCATCCCGCAGGATACGACCGACCGCAACCGAACCTCGCCCGTCGCCTTCACCGGCAATAAGTTTGAGTTCCGCATGCCCGGCTCCTCGCAGTCCATCGCGGGCCCGGTCACGATCCTCAACACCATCATGGCCGAAGAGCTCGACGAATTCTACGCGCAGCTCAAGGACGCGCCGGACTTCACCGCCGCGCTCCACAAGCTGATCCGCGACACGTTCTCCGCCCACCGCCGCATCATCTTCAACGGCAACGGCTATGAAGAGGCCTGGATCAAGGAGGCTGAAAAGCGCGGCCTTGCCAACCTGCACAACACCGCCGAGGCGCTGCCGACCTACATCCTGCCCAAGAACATTGAGCTGCTGACGCGCCAGGGCGTTTACAGCAAGGAAGAAATTTTCTCCCGCCACGAAGTTCATATCGAGAAGTACTGCAAGGTCATCCGCATCGAGGCCGCGACGCTTGTTGACATGGTCCAGCACGGCATTCTCAACGCCGCTTCCGAATACGAAGCCGCGCTGTGCAACACCATCGCCGCCAAGCGCGCCGCCGCTCCGGAGCTGACCTGCCACGTCGAATCCTCGCTCGCCAACGCCATCGGCTCGCTCAACGAGCAGCTGCTGGATGAGACCATCGGCCTCAAGACGGCGCTCGAGACCGTCTCCGACGACGCAGAGCCCGAAACGCTCCTGCACTACTACCACGACGAGGTCGAAAAGCGCACGAACGACGTGCGCAAGACCGTCGACAAGCTGGAAGTGCTGACCGCGTCCAAGTATTGGCCGTATCCGACGTTCTGCGAATTACTCTTCTCCGTGTAAGTCAAAAAGGACGCTCTTTCGAGCGTCCTTTTTGAGTAGGTCTTCCGTATTTTTGTGTATTCTGAATTTGGGGAGGAAGAAAATCTATGAAGTATATTTTTGTCACCGGCGGCGTCGTGTCGGGGCTGGGCAAGGGCATCTGCGCGGCGTCGCTCGGGCGGCTCTTAAAGCAGTGCGGGCTGAAGGTCAAAAACCAGAAGTTCGACCCGTATCTCAACGTCGACCCCGGCACGATGAGCCCGTATCAGCACGGCGAGGTCTTTGTCACGGACGACGGCGCGGAGACCGACCTGGACCTCGGCCACTACGAACGCTTTGTCGACGAGGCGCTGGACGAGAAATCCTCCGTGTCCTCGGGCAAAATTTTCTGGAGCGTTCTCAACCGCGAGCGTCAGGGCGGTTATCTTGGCGGCACGGTGCAGATCATCCCGCATGTGACCGATGAGATCAAGCGCCGCATTTACGACATGGACGACGGCGAGACCGACGTTGCCATCTCCGAGATCGGCGGCACGGTCGGCGATATCGAGAGTCAGCCGTTTTTGGAGGCCATCCGTCAAGTCGCGGCCGAGCGCGGGCGCGAAAATGTGCTCTTCATCCACGTGCCGCTCATCGTGACCATCCCCGGCAGCGGCGAGCTCAAGAGCAAGCCCACGCAGCACTCGGTCAAGGAACTCCTGAGCGAGGGCATCCAGCCGGACGTTCTCGTCGTGCGCACGGATGAGCCCATCACAGACGACATCCGCCGCAAGATTGCGCTCTTCTGCAACGTGGAGCCCGACTGCGTCATCCAGAACGCAACGGCGTCCACGCTCTACGAGGTGCCGTTGCTGCTTGAGCACGAGGGCCTTTGCCGCGTGGTGTGCCGCAAGCTGCACCTTGACTGCGGTGAACCTGACATGACCGAGTGGCGCGCGCTGGTCGACAAGATCCACGGCGTGCACCGTCATGTGCGCATCGCGCTCGTCGGCAAATACGTCGGCCTGCACGACGCCTATTTGAGCGTCGTTGAGTCGCTCTTCCACGCGGGCACAGCCTGCGACGCGAGCGTCGAAATTCAGTGGGTCGACTCCGAAATGCTGACGAGTGACAACATCGCGCAGAAGCTCTGCGGGTGCAGCGGCATCTTAGTCCCCGGCGGCTTTGGCGACCGCGGCATCGAGGGCATGATCTTAGCCGCGCAGTACGCGCGCGAGCGCGGCATCCCGTACCTCGGCATCTGCCTCGGCATGCAGATTGCAGTCATCGAATTTGCGCGCCATGTGCTCGGCTGGGACGACGCGACGAGCGCGGAGTTCTCCTCCACGACGGCGCATCCCGTCATCGCGCTCATGCCCGAGCAGGTCGGCGTGACGGCCAAGGGCGGCACGATGCGCCTTGGCAAGTATCCCTGCGTGCTCGAAGAGGGCTCGCTCTCCCGCGCGCTCTACGACGCGCCGGAGATCTGGGAGCGCCACCGCCACCGCTACGAGTTCAACAACGACTTCCGCGACGACTTCACGGACGCCGGCATGCGCCTTGCCGGTCTCTCCCCCGACGGCACGCTCGTCGAGATCGTCGAATCGAAGAGCCATCCCTGGTTCGTCGGCGCGCAGTTCCACCCCGAATTCAAGAGCCGCCCCAACAAGCCGCATCCCCTGGTCCGC
>OMGK01001789.1_pt1 | contig 10849 bp, 12 predicted proteins | sample 1645881 | NCBI WGS metagenome assembly OMGK01 (sample SAMN00849303, study PRJEB25192) | human gut metagenome
GAAATACAATGTTCGACCTGGTTATCTGTATGCCCGGATCGGCACGCGCATATTGTTTTTGTCTGCTGTCTTAATGCAGTTCTTCAGATAGCTTTCCAAAAGCTTCATCAGCGCTTCCACTTCGCCCTCCGGGCGGTTCCAGTTTTCCGTCGAAAATGCGTACATGGTAACATACTTTACACCGAGATCATGTGCCGCCTGGCATACCGTCTCGACATTCCTGGCTCCCGCTGTGTGTCCGTAATTCCGGGGCATTCCCTTTGCCTTTGCCCATCTTCCGTTTCCATCCAGTATGATCGCTATATGCTGTGGAATCTTTCTTCCCGTCTCCATACCTGTGCTTCTCCCTCGTATCTGTACTGAAGTATCAACTATACAAAATAACGGAAAAGATACAGATGTATGCCTCCATAAACACCTGTATCTCCTCTCGTTTCAAATCTATCCAAACTATACGGTAAGGATTTCCTTTGTCTTTGCCTCAACGGCACGATCCACATCTGCGATGTACTTATCGGTCATCTTCTGTGCCTGATCTTCCAGCTGCTTGATCTCATCCTCGGAGACATCCTCCTTGGCAAGCTTTTTAAAGGAATCATTGGCATCACGGCGGATATTGCGGATTGCAACCTTCGCATTTTCGCCCTTTTTCTTTACATCCTTTGCAAGTTCCTTACGTCTCTCCTCGGTAAGCTCCGGGAACAGAAGACGGACTGTCTTTCCATCATTCGTAGGATTGATTCCAAGATCGGAAGTAAGGATCGCCTTCTCAATCTCCTTTACCATGGATGCCTCCCACGGCTGAATCTGAATCATACGCGGCTCCGGAACACTGACATTCGCCACCTGCTGAATTGCTGTCGGAGTACCGTAGTAATCCACTCTCAACTTGTCAAGCACATGCGGATTGGCGCGTCCCGCGCGGATTCCGCCGAACTCCTCCGCAAGATTATTCATTGTTTTGCCCATCTTTTCATCAAATACCGCTAATCTCTGATCCATATATATACCATGCCTTTCTATCAATTCTAAGAAACCGTAACCTTCGTGCCGCTAAACTCTCCCGTCATGGCTTTTACGATACTATTCTCTTCATTCAGTCCGAATACATACATCGGCATCCGGTTCTCCATACACATAATGGAGGCTGTCAGATCCACCACCGCAAGCTTCTTGTCAATTACTTCCTGAATAGAGACTTCATCATACTTCACTGCATTCGGATTCAGCTTCGGATCACTGTCATACACGCCGTCAATCGCTTTTGCGAGGTAGATTCCGTCCGCCTCCATCTCAATCGCACGCAGAACAATTCCCGTATCTGTCGAAAAGTATGGATGACCCGTTCCCCCTGCAAAAAACACAACCATTCCCTTTGCAAAATACTTATTCGCACGATCCTTGGAAAACAGCTTTGTCATGCTTCCACACTCAAAAGGTGTCAGAATCTGTGTCTGCATGCCCACAGAGCGGAAAATCTCTGAAACATAGATGCAGTTCATGATCGTTGCAAGCATGCCGATCTGATCCGCTTTGGTGCGGTCGATCGTCTCGCTGGTGCGTCCTCTCCAGAAGTTGCCGCCGCCGATCACAATGCCTACTTCGGTACCACCATCCACAATCTGCTTTACCTGTTTTGCAACCTCTGTGACTGTCGGCTCGTCAAATCCTGTGTGCTTATCACCTGCAAGCGCCTCACCACTTAACTTTAACAGAACTCTCTTCATGATGCTTAGTTTCCTTTCTTGGCATTGAACAGGCTCTGAACATCCACATCTGCATAGCACTGGGAGCAGAATCCCTCAATAACAGCGCCGTTGTTGATCTGAACAGAACGGGACTTGATGTTACCCATAACCACTGCGGAAGTATCCACAACAACCGGTCCCTGCACATCGATGTCACCCTTGATGGCTCCTGCGATCACTGCCGAGTTGGATGTTACATTACCTATAATTACAGAACCAAGACCAATCTTAACCGTACCGGAGCTTACGACTTCACCCTCTACCTGTGCAGAATCCGCAAAGAATTCGGAAGTGTTGCTGTTACCGTTGACAACGCCGGTTACGGTAAGCTTTCCATTGCAGCTTACATTTCCGTCTACCTGGCCTCTGATGTCGAGAGATCCGTTTGAAATTACATCACCGTTGATAATCGTTCCCTCTGTAATCACGGAAACCTCATCCGATACGATCGGCTTCTCCTGCGGTGCTGCCGCCTGTGCTCCTGTCTGTGCTACCTGTACTGGTGTTACTGTATTATCAGCCATTTTCTTTTCCTCCTGTGCTGCTGCCATTGCATGCTGTGTGTATTCTTCTCTTGTTTTCTGTGGTTCCACCGTTGCTGCCTGTGTCCGCTCCAAAGCTGGCTCCTGCTTCGTTACCTGCTCTAACAGACCATCCAGCTTCGACAATTCGCTCGCCACATCCACTTCATCTTCCAGTGTGTTCACGACCATGTCATCATCCTTGTCCGTGCTTTCGAGATTGTCTTCTCCTGGCATAAGTTCATTCACTGCCTGTGAGAAATCATCCTTAAAGTCCTTGAAAAATCCCATGTTCTTACCTCCATTTATAATCTGGTCATCTGGCACTGTCGGCTTTGACATACTGGATAACCTGTGTATCTTCATCAATCGGTAAAATCTCGGCATCCATATCCTGCAATGCCTCGATCAGCGGTCCTACCGCTTCTACCGTTGTTGACCTATCTTCCGAGTCGTGCAAAAGCACAACCGAGGTCTTGTATTTTGAAACATCTGAAACAACATTCTCGACCAGTTCTTCCGGTGTATATGCAGCATTTGCCGCATCACCTGCCGAGACGTTCCAGTCGTAATAAACGACGTCCTCGCTGTTTAAAAACCGGATCAGCGAACTCATCGGCACATTGCTGATCTGATTGCTGCTCCCGCCCGGAAACCGGTAATAGCGGCTCTTTTCACCGGTCACCTCATAGAGATAATCCTGCAGCTGATGAAAATCCGCCTCGAACGCATCCTCCGACTGATAGATCAGACTGTACTTATTAGAATAGGAATGCATTCCCAGCGTATGCCCCTCATCCACGATCCTCTGGTAGATGGCTGCCGATGCCTCATCCTCTTTTCCGACCACAAAAAAGGTTGCCTTGACATCGTACTCCGACAGCACATCTAAAATGGCGTCCGTATTCTCAGACGGCCCGTCATCAAACGTCAGATAAACTTTATGTACATCTCCATCCTGTGCCAGATTGTCTGTCTCGTCGATCCCGGATGCAGGTGCCGTCACAGCCACTGTCTCCGTATCCATGCCGCTGGTCTCTTCCTGGGGTAGTGCCTCCGTATCCGGCACCTGCTGGTTCATCACCCGCTGCATCTGCCAGAGTTCATCTAACTTTCTCTCCATGGATCTCGTCCGGACAAGCAGAAAAATGATCAGAATCATGGACAGGATGATCCACCCGGCAATTATCGCGATTATGGTATGTTTCATTCTTGCAATCCGCTTTCTCCGCCTGCGTTGATTGCGGAGTGCCTCAGAATCCTTATCCTGCATGTAGAACCCCCAAGTTAATCATAATACTTTATCTATTGTATCACATTTTTGTATTTTTCAAAGAAAAAAGCGCAAAAAAATCGTATGATTTTTCTACACTTTTTCATGTATTTTCTGAATTTTTATGTTTCTCCCGCTAAAAGCCCGGTGACCACCGCCCCCACACTAAACAGCATCACGCCCCAGGCGATGACAGCCGGCGATGTCCCGCGCAGCGGGATTTTCCCTAATATGGCAACCGGGGACGCCGCCAGCAGCCCGAAAATTGCCCAGTAGCTCAGCCGCTCAAACCGGCAGAGCAGATATTCCATCAGCTTTGCGACAAGAAAAATACCTCCAAGCACGCCGCATCCGAACGGGACTAATAGGACAAGACAGTACCACGCCGTCCCGGCATCCAGCATGACCACCGCCACAACGAACGCATTGATATGGTCAATGACCGGCGTGTAATATCCGAGCGCCATCAAAAGCATCGAACCGCTCACCCCCGGAATGACCATCGTAGCCGCGGCAGCCAGCCCCACCGCAAAAAGCTTCACTGCCGTCCCAGGACCGGCGGCAAGAACCTGTTCGCTGCCTTTTCCAAGGAACTGCATTCCAATCATCAGGCAGAAGAATCCCAAAAACAGTGCCAGCTCCGGCACCTTCGGATATCCCCTGGACACCTTGCGCCAGATGAGCGGCACGCCGCCGAAAATCAGTCCGATAAAAAGCATCGCGGTCTGGAACGGAAAATTCTCAAAAAGATAACCGATCATAAAGGAAAGGCAGATAATTCCGATCCCCATTCCAAACAGATACGGAAACAGCTTTAAGATGCTTTCCTTTTTATGACGGAAAAATCCGGTGACCGCCTGCAGAAGTTCATCATAAATCCCCAGCGACACCATGATCGTACCGCCGCTCACTCCTGGAACTACATTGGCGATTCCGATCGTAATTCCTCTTATGACATTCTTTATGAATTCCATACATCCTCCACTTTTTTGCATGCTGCCTTTCTCTGTTCCGCCGCAAGCGATTCGCTCTTCTTATCCGGAAGAAGATGCTCTGCCATCCCTGCCAGCAGATTTCCGGCCGGAAGCAAAAGCAGGGTCGTTCCGATATTAAAAATCGTATGCATGTTGGCAATCTGGGCAGCCGGCCGTCCCGGCGTCAGCTGCGCAACCAGCGAAACGAGCGGCGTTGTCATGCACAGCACGGTAAACACCACCGTTCCGATCAGATTGAACGAAAGATGAATGATCGTGGTGCGCTTGGCGTTTCTTCCGGTGCCTATGGCAGCAACCGCCGTAATGCATGTGCCGATATTCTGACCGAACAGAACATACACCGCCCCCGCGAAAGATACGGCTCCTCCCTGTGCCAGGGTCTGCAGGATACCGACCGAAGCCGAGGATGACTGAATGGCTGCCGTGAACGCCGCGCCCGCCAGGATTCCAAGCAGTGGATGTTCAAACTTTGTCATTGCCTGAAGGAACACCTGCGAATCACAGAGCGGCTGCATGGCTTCCCCCATCATATCCATGCCGATAAACAGGATTCCAAGCCCCGCCACAATCTCGCCTGTGTACCGGATCCGGTCTTTTCCCGCAAACAGAATCAGAACCACCCCCAAAAAAGCCAGAAGCGGCGCAACGGCTCCCGCATCCAGTGCAATCAGCTGACCGGTGATTGTGGTGCCGATATTTGCCCCCATGATAATCCAGACCGCCTGGCGCAGAGTCATCATCCCGGAATTCACAAAGCCAACGACCATGACCGTGGTGGCTGAGGATGACTGGATCACCGCCGTCACCGCTGCTCCGATGCCCACGCCAAGGAAGCGGTTCTTTGTCAGCCGCTCCAGGATCTGCTTCATCTTCTCACCTGCGGCAGCATTTAAGCCCTCGCTCATCTGATGCATTCCATACAAAAAGAGTGCAAGCCCGCCCAGCAGTGCAAAAAAATTTTTATATTCCATTTTCTTCTTTTCCCTTTTCTTATCCTAATCTTATGACGCTTCTGATACCTGTGATAACCAAAAGGGCAAATCTTTTTTACCGTCGGAATTGTGCACGAATCGTACCATGCGGTAACCTGCCAGGCAGATGCACGCCGCCGTGACGGTAAGCACTACCGCCTCTGCATAGGGAATCTCTGCTATTTTGAATAAAACAGCAGTAAAAAGATGAAAAAAAAGACGCTGCTCCGCCGCCCCGGTCATTTTTCTCGTCACGACAATCATACTCTGTGACAATCCTGCTTCCGGTTCCGCTGAGAGCGCGTTTGAGACATAATCGGAGTCCGTCGTCCGTAAAATACCCTGTGCTTCCCCTCCGGCCTCTGCCGTCAGATTCTGCACCTGGGCGATCTGTGTCTGCCACAGACAGACACCAAGATGGGAAAACAGCAGAACCGCCATCATGCAAACCGCAAAAAACGCTTTTCTTCTATCTGCACTGCGCATGTTCCCTGCTCCTTTCCCATTCCAAGACTCTTTCCTCACGATAGCAAAGCACTTACGACTTGTCAATAGATGCGGATATATTTTCCATAAACCTGCGCAGTGTCTGTTCCGTCGTCGCAATCGCTTCCTCCGGAATACCTTCGGCCAGCCTGCGGAAAAACGCAGCTTTTTTCTCCGTCATCTGCTCTGTGAGCGCACTGCATTGCTGCGTGAGATATAAATGGCAGATTCTCTTATCGGCAGCATCCCGTTCCACCACAAGAAACTGCTTTTCCACGAGGCTCTCCACCGATCTGGCAACCAGTCCCTTGGACACCCCCTCGTACTGCGCAATATCCCGCGCCGTATTGCATCCGCCGTTGAGAACGCGCTGCTAAAAAAAGCAGCACCAGCAATTCGTTCGGCGTGAGATGATATTTCTCCATCTCATCCTGAAAGTATTTCCGGTATGCTTTCTCTATCTTAAAATAATTTTCAAAAAAGTCCTCCAGCATGTTCCCCCTCCTTTCCGCCGGTTCATGCCTTCTCTTTGCTTTAGTTGATTTGTGAACTGTTTATATAGAAACTTTATTTGAAATCTGTATAAAAGTCAATTAAAAAAGTGTTAAAATTTCAGAAAAATCACTCCGACTCGGTTGACTTTCTACACAACAACCGATAAAATAATAGTTGATTTGTGAACTGTTTAACTGGTAACTCTATTAACCGAATCCTAGAAAGTGTGTGATGTTATTTTGAACAAAAAATTAAAAGAGAAATTCGACGAATCTGTAAGCGCCGTTCTTCCCATTACCGTCATTGTGCTGTTGCTCAGCATTTTTGTCGTACCGATGGAGACCGGAACCATTGCCCTGTTTCTGGTCGGAGCGTTCATGCTGATCATCGGCATGGCATTTTTCCAGCTGGGTGCTGAGATGGCGATGACACCGCTCGGCGAAGGTGTCGGTTCCCATATCATGAAGACGAAGCGTCTTTCGATTCTGATTATTGTCTGCTTTGTGATGGGTGTCATCATCACAATCGCGGAACCGGATCTGCAGGTTCTCGCCAATCAGGTTCCTTCTATTCCAAACGAAACCTTAATCTGGACGGTCGCTCTCGGCGTCGGTGTCTTTCTGGTCATCGCTGTTTTGCGTATCATTTTCAAGCTGAGCCTCCCCCTGCTGCTGTGTATCCTCTATGCCGCACTGTTTTTGCTCTCCTTTGCGGCGCCGGCTGATTTCATCGCAGTCGCATTTGACTCCGGCGGTGTGACGACAGGTCCGATGACTGTTCCTTTTATTATGGCCATCGGTGTTGGCCTCTCCTCCACGCGAAGTGACAAGGACGGTTCGAGCGACAGTTTCGGTCTGATCTCCTTCTGCAGCATCGGACCGATTGCCATGGTACTCCTGCTCGGTATTTTCTACCATCCAGCCGGTGCATCCTACAATGCCACCGAAATACCGGATGTTGTGACCATGCAGGATGTCATGCGTCAGTTTGTACATATGCTGCCGGGCTATGGCAGGGAAGTCATTTCTTCCATCCTTCCGGTACTGATCGTCTTTTTACTGTTTCAGCTCATTTCCAGGCGCTACCACAAGAACCAGATGATCAAGATGCTTATGGGCTTTCTCTACACCATCATCGGACTGATCCTGTTTCTGACCGGTGTCAACGTAGGATTTGCTCCCGTCGGAAGTCTGCTCGGCAGCAATCTCGCCGCACAGACATGGCGCTTTGTTCTGATTCCCATCGGCGCGTTAATCGGTTATTATATTGTAAAAGCCGAGCCTGCCGTGCAGGTGCTCAACAAGCAGGTGGAGGATGTGACAAACGGTTCCATTTCGCGCAGTGCGATGAACCTCTGTCTCTCCATCGGTGTCTCCGCTTCCGTTGCGCTGGCGCTGCTCCGGGTTCTGACCGGACTTAACATTTACTGGCTCTTAATTCCGGGCTACATCATTGCTCTGGTGCTCACCCGGTTTGTTCCAAAAGTATTTGTCGGTATCGCTTTCGACTCCGGCGGTGTTGCCAGCGGTCCCATGACCTCCACGTTTCTTCTTCCGCTTGCCATGGGCGCATGTACCGCCGTGGGCGGCAATGTGGTAACCGATGCGTTCGGCGTCGTGGCGATGGTCGCAATGGCACCGTTAATTGCCATTCAGATCATGGGCGTACTGTATCAGCTGAAGCTTAAGAGGGCGACATCCGATGCGCTTATCATGATCGATGTCGACGACAATGCCATTATGGATATTGAGGAGGAATAATTATGCAGGATCATACCATGCAACATAAAAAAAAGATGCCGGCATTCCGGTGCCTCGTCATTATCATAGATTCCAATATCCGTGATAAACTGACCGAATTTCTCACCGATGCCTCCATCCCGATCTATTACCAGATGCACGGCGTCGGCACCGTCAGTTCCGATTTTCTGAATCTGTGCGGTCTCGGCGACACCAACAAAACCATCATGCTATGCATCGTCCCGAAGGAACGCACCCGTATGCTGTTGGCGGAGATGAATCAGGCGCTGCAGCTTCACAAGAGAGGAACCGGTATCGCTGTCAGCATACCGTTATCCGGCATTCAGGGATGGCTCTATAAAGTTCTCGGTTCCGGTTCTTTGGACTCCTCTGAGCCGGAGATAGAAAAAGAGGTGAAAAAAATGAGTGAAACGATTACACATGCAATGATTCTTGTCACAATCAATCAGGGATACAGCGATGATGTCATGTACACCGCGCGCGCTGCTGGTGCTACCGGCGGAACGATCTTAAAGGGTCTGCGCTGCAGTCCGGAGGAGGTTGCCAAACATTTCGGCATGGCTCTCCAGGAGGAACAGGAAGTCCTTGCCATCGTCGTTCCAAAGGATAAAAAGACCGAAATCATGACCGCCATCAGCAAGCAGCACGGCATTGACACACCGGCGCACGGCGTCAGCTTTGCCCTGCCGGTCGACGCGATCATGGGACTGTAGAATTTATACTTTATGACGCAAAAACCTTATCGAATCATAACCAGGTTCGATAAGGTTTTTTCTTACAAAATGACCCCTGCAAATAGTGTCTCCACCATTCGTAGGGGTCATTATCCTTCAACAGTTTAGCACAATATCAAATTATGCGTTCATCTGTGCTGCAACTTCTGCTGCAAAGTCTTCCTGCTTCTTCTCAAGACCTTCGCCAGTCTCAAAACGAACAAATCTCTTAACCTTCACAGTACCGCCAACTGCCTTGGATACTTCCTCAAGATACTTGGCAACGGTCTGCTTGCCGTCCTCAGCCTTAACGTAAACCTGATCTACCAGGCATACTTCCTTGAGTTCTTTGCTGATACGTCCTTCGATCATTCCGTTGATTACCTTCTCCGGCTTCTGGGACTCCTTCGGATCGTTCATGATCTGTGCTAAGAGGATCTCTTTCTCATGAGCGATGTAATCAGCACTTACCTCGTCTCTGGAAACATACTTCGGATTGAGTGCTGCGATCTGCATTGCGATATTGTGCATTGCTTCCTTTACAGTGTCATTTACAACATCGGTGTCTGCATCAACGATAACGCCGATTCTTCCGCCGCCGTGTACATACGGTACAACACAGCCATGCTCAGCTACAACCTTCTCAAATCTGCGGATCTTTAAGTTCTCGCCGATCACTGCAACCTTCTCAACCAGTGCTTCACTTACAGTCTTGCTGGCATCCTCATTCCACTTCTCAGCCATGAAAGCATCCATGTCTGCTGCATCGGAATTCACTGCCTGTGTTGCAACAGCCTTAACAAACTCCTGGAATGTTGCATTCTTTGCAACGAAGTCTGTCTCAGAGTTTACCTCAACAACCGCTGCTGTCTGGTCATCCTTGGTCACTACCATGCAAAGACCCTCTGCTGCGATTCTGCTTGCCTTCTTCTCAGCCTTAGCCTGTCCGTTCTTTCTTAAGAACTCTACAGCCTCGTCCATGTTACCGTTTGTCTCATTTAATGCCTTCTTGCAATCCATCATGCCTGCGCCGGTCATCTCACGCAGTTCCTTTACCATAGCTGCTGTAATTGCCATTTTCTCATCCTCCAAAAAATAATTTATCCTGATTCTTTATCTTTATGCCACAGAAAGGGACGTAACACGCGTCCCTTTCCGATTGTTGACATATGGGCGATCCTGCCAATCAGGCACCCGTTGTTTCCAACTTATTATGCTTCCTCTGCTGCATCTGCCTCTGCGGACTCAGCCTCTTCTGCAGTCATCTCTGCACCCTGGTTTGCCTCGATCACTGCGTCTGCCATCTTGGAAACGATCAGTTTTACGGCTCTGATAGCATCATCATTGCCCGGGATCACATAATCAAGTTCCTCAGGATCACAGTTTGTATCTGCAATACCGATCAGGGTAATTCCTAATGTATGAGCCTCCTGAATGCAGATTCTCTCCTTCTTCGGGTCTACAACGAAGATTGCATCCGGGAGCTTCTTCATCTCCTTGATACCGCCAAGGTTCTTCTCTAACTTCTCCCACTCTTTCTTAAGTGCGATAACTTCCTTCTTCGGCAGTACTTCGAATGTACCGTCGGTTGCCATTGTCTCGATCTCTTTTAATCTTGCAATACGGCTCTGGATGGTCTTAAAGTTGGTAAGCATACCACCTAACCATCTCTCATTTACATAGAACATGCCGCAGCGCTCTGCTTCGGTCTTGATTGCATCCTGTGCCTGCTTCTTGGTACCTACGAAAAGAATGGTGCCGCCCTCAGCTGCAATATCAGATACTGCTTTGTAAGCCTCGTCTACCTTGCCTACAGATTTCTGTAAGTCAATGATGTAGATGCCATTTCTCTCTGTGTAGATGTACGGAGCCATTTTAGGATTCCAT
>OMGK01001790.1_pt1 | contig 10848 bp, 6 predicted proteins | sample 1645881 | NCBI WGS metagenome assembly OMGK01 (sample SAMN00849303, study PRJEB25192) | human gut metagenome
TGTTGGGATAGATTACCACAAAAATCGAGCCGTGTCAACAAAAACTTTTGAAAACAGTCCACTTTTGGCAGATTGCAAGAAAATACGTCAAAAACTTTAGCAAAAAAAAATAGAGGGCCAGACAGTGCCAACCATCTTGACAAATTTTAAAGCTTGAAAATAGAAGCAGAGTATGTTAGTCTGTATGCAGACATACTTTTAGGAGGTGATTTATGTGTATGATAATGCTTTTGGTGAATATCTTCGACATTTAATCAAAGATGCTGGTATGACGCAAGTTCAGTTTTATATGGCATTAGGGATAACCAAGCCCTATTTTTATGATATTATTTCTGGCAAGGTTAGCCCTCCACCTCCAAAACTCCAATTCAAATCAATGGAAATACTGAATGCCGATAAAGAAACTTGTACGACCTTCTTTGATCTCGCAGCAAGAGGTAGAAACGAAATTCCAGCCGATGTTGCCAGTTGGATGAATACCCACCCCAGTGTTATAAATAACATTCGTAGAAGCATGAAAGAATAAATTATTCAGGAGAGAAACGATATGGAACAAATGAGAGAAGGATACTTGATCGACTATATATCCGGACAAGAACTCAAAGCAACACCCGAAGAAGTGCAGGCAGTGCAGCCGTTTGTTAAAAAGCTCTGTGAAGACTACGGATATCCGGTAGACCATATTCAAACCAGACCCCAATGGCATGTAAAGGCAAGGCCATCAGATACCAAAAAAGAATATCCTGTGGACATCGCTGTCTTTTCTAGCAACATTCATTCGGATGAGAGCCTTTTTATGATTGTGGAGTGTAAAAAGAAAAGTCGTAAAGATGGGAGGTCTCAACTCGAAGACTATCTCAAATTTTCAAATGCCATTTTAGGGGTATGGTACAATGGTGAAGAAACCCTTTATATCAGAAAATACTACAAAGCCAATGGAACTGTAAATTTTATAGAAATCCCAAACATTCCACTATTTGGTCAACGGATCGAAGATATCGGACTGTTCAAAAGAAAAGATTTAAAAAAGACCCATAACTTAAAATCTGTATTTAACAGTATAAGAAATTATTTAGCTGCAAATAATACAGGTATAACCCTAGACACAGAATTTGTGTCTCAGATTATCAATTTGATTTTCTGTAAAATTTATGATGAACGCTTCAAACGGCCTGATGACATGGTAGACTTCAGAGCTGGGATTGATGAAAATGTTGAAGACGTTTCCAAGCGAATCGTGAGTATCTTTGATCTCGTTAAAGCTAAATATCCCGATGTTTTTACGGCATCGGACGTAATCACTCTATCAGATGCGTCTATCGCTTATATCGCTGGTGAATTACAGCAGTATTGTCTAGTAGAGAGTGAACGTGATGTAATTGCGGATGCCTTTGAAACTTTTATTTCCCCGTCTCTTAGAGGTGGACAGGGGCAGTTTTTTACCCCACGAAATGTTGTCAAACTGCTGGTTTCGCTTGTCAATCCCGGCCGAAAAGATAGATTGATCGACCCTGCATGTGGCTCTGGTGGATTTTTGATAGAAAGCTTACGCCATGTCTGGAATCAAGTTCAAAAAGAGGGTCAAGAGTTAGGTTGGCCCGACCGAGAGATATTTGCCGACCAACAAGAAGTTGCAATAAAAAATTTCAGAGGCATTGATAAAGAGAATTTCTTGAGTAAAACAACTAAAGCATATATGGCAATTCTCGGTGATGGAAGAGGTGGAATCTTCTGCGAAAATAGTCTGGAAAACATGAAAAAATGGTCTATTAAGGCCCAGACTCAAATTGTTGCTGGAAGCTTTAATGTTGTTTTAACAAATCCTCCGTATGGTTCTAAATTAAAAATTGATGACCAAAGCATTTTGAAGCAATACGACTTGGGACATCAGTGGAAAACTCTAAAAGGGGAAAAGGCATCTGTAAAAACTGAGAAATCGCTTTCTGATCAAACGCCACAGGTTCTTTTTATAGAGAGATGCTTGGAATTGCTTGCTCCGGGTGGCCGTTTAGGAATTGTCGCACCGGAAAGTATGTTTTGTAATCCAAGTCATAAATATATCATGAACTATGTGGAGCAACATGCAAGAATCGATGCAGTTATTTCAATGCCAGAGAATCTTTTCCAGCCACATACGCACGCAAAGACCTGTGTTGTTCTGATGACAAAGTTTGGCACACAAAGTCATCAGGTTGACCCAGAGCATAAAATTTTTATGGCCGTTGCAAAATGGTGTGGGCATGATTCCAGAGGATTGGAAATTCCTTATGATGACATTCCCTTGATTCAGGATCGTTATGAGAAATTTAAATCTGGCGCAGAGTTATCCTATGACCATCTCGGCTTTACGGTCAAACAAAAAGAAATTGTGGACAGTATCTATCTTCCTATTTACTACAATCCTGAAATACGAGAACAACTTGATAGTTTGCAAAAGGACTATGAACTGATTACTGTTGGAAAGCTTGTTCAAGACGGACTTGTTGAAATTTCAACGGGCGATGAAGTAGGAAAACTAGCTTATGGAACAGGCCAAATTCCTTTTATCCGAACATCTGATATAGCAAACTGGGAGATTAAACTTGATCCTAAACAGGGACTTAGCGAGGATATTTACAATAAACTTTCCACAAAGCAGGATGTCAAACCTTATGATATTCTTATGGTTCGTGACGGCACATATCTTGTTGGAACTTGTGCTATGATTTCTCCATCTGAAACTAAAATTGTTTATCAAAGTCATCTCTTTAAGATTCGAAGTACAGATCACGAAAAGATCAATCCATATCTTCTACTGGCATTGCTGTCTTCCCCTATTGTAAAGCAACAGATTCGCTCTAAACAATTTACGCAAGACATTATCGATACGCTTGGACGAAGAATTTTGGAACTCGAACTTCCTTTTCCCAAAAATAAAGATGAACAAGATAATGTCATTGCTCAAGTTAAGGATGTGTTCAACAAACGAAATGAAGCAAAAGAACTTATGAGAACAGTTTTGCTAAATGTTACTCCTGTGCATCGTTTTGATGATGATAGTACCTTTATGACTTTAATTTAACACAATCTGTCACAAAATCCCCCAGCACACGATTGCAATCTGCAACTCTGTGCTGGGGGATTATTCATGGAGTGGCTACTACACCAATCCACCTATTCACTTGTTACACCACACCGCTTTGTAAGGCTCCTTTTCGGGAAAACGTCCCAAAACTGGTGTAGTTGTGGTGTAGTACCGCAGATGCTGTTTGAAATTCGCTTAAAATTTCATCGTATCTGCGCCTTAATTTTGCATTTTACTGCTCAATCGGCTTCATCGTGGGGAACAGCAGCACGTCGCGGATGGAGGCGCTGTCGGTCAGCAGCATGACCAGACGGTCCACGCCGAAGCCCAGGCCGCCCGTGGGGGGCAGGCCGTACTCCAGAGCGTTGACGTAGTCGTAGTCCACCTGGGCCTTGCAGTCCGGCTCAATGGCCTTGCGCTCGGCCACCTGACGCTCGAAGCGGCCCTTCTGGTCGATGGGGTCGTTCAGCTCGCTGAAGGCGTTGCCGTACTCGGTGCAGTCGATGAAATACTCGAACCGCTCGGTGAAGGCGGGATCATCCGGCTTGCGCTTTGCCAGCGGGCTGATCTCGACGGGATAATCGTAGATGAAGGTGGGCTGGATGAGCTTGTCCTCGACGAAGGCGTCGAAGAACTCGGCCAGGATGGCCCCCTTGGTGGGCACTTCGGGCAGCTCAACGTGGTGCTCCTTGGCTGCAGCGATGGCATCCTCGTCGGTCTTCCAGTCGTTGAAATCCACGCCGGAATACTTCTTGACGGCCTCGATCATGGTCAGACGCTCCCAGTGACCCATGTCGATCTGCTTGCCCTGATACGGGATGACCATACCGCCGCAGATCTTGAGGGCCAGGCGCTTGTACAGCTCCTCGACCAGGTCCATCATGCCGTGGAAATCGGTGAATGCCTGATACAGCTCGATGGTGGTGAACTCCGGGTTGTGCTTGGGGTCCATGCCCTCGTTGCGGAAGATGCGACCGACCTCATACACACGATCCATGCCGCCGACAATCAGGCGCTTCAGATAAAGCTCCGTCTCGATGCGCAGGACCATGTCCATGTTCAGGGTGTTGTGGTGGGTGTAGAAGGGGCGGGCCGAAGCGCCGATCTCAAACGGAGTCAGGATGGGGGTATCGACCTCCAGGAAGCCCTTCTCGTCCAGATATGCGCGGATCTCCTTCAGGATCTGGCTGCGCTTGACGAAGGTCTCCTTGACTTCGGGGTTGGCGATGAGGTCCACATAGCGCTGACGGTAACGGGTCTCGGTATCGGTCAGGCCGTGGAACTTCTCCGGCAGGGGGCGCAGGCTCTTGGCCAGCAGGGTGAGCTCTTCCGCGCGGACGCTCAGCTCACCGGTCTTGGTGCGGAACACTTCGCCCTTGACGCCGATGATATCGCCGACGTCCAGCTTCTTGAACGCAGCGTAGGACTCTTCGCCCAGCTCATCGCGGCGGACATACAGCTGGATATCGCCCTTATCGTCGCGCAGATGGGCAAAGCTGGCCTTGCCCATGACGCGCTTGGACATCATACGGCCGGCCAGAGCCGCCTTCTTGCCGGAATCGGTCTCGTTGGGCAGATCCTTGAATTCTTCCTTCAGGTCAGCCGAATAGGCATCCTGCGGGAACTTGGTCAGGGTGAACGGGTCGTGACCCGCAGCCTGCAGGTCGGCCAGCTTCTGGCGGCGCACCTGCACCTGTTCGCTCTCGCTCAGGCCGGCAGCAGGATTTCTCTTTTGTTCTTCCATTGCTTCCTCCCGTATTCTGCTCAGTTGGCTGCGTGGGTGATGCTCCGCACCGTGTACTCCACGGTGTGGCCGGTGGGCAGCAGGACCTCTGCCTTCTCGCCCACGGCCTTGCCCAGCAGGGCATGGCCGACGGGGCTTTCATCGCTGATCTTGCCGCTCAGGGGGTCTGCCTCGGTACGGCCGACGATATCGTATTCCTCGGTCTCGTCCTCGCCAGTCATCAGGATGGTGACATGGGTGCCGACGGCAACGTTCTCCACGCTCAGCTCGCTCTCGTCGATGACGACAGCGTTCTTGACCATCTGCTCCAGCTCGGTGATGCGGTTCTCGACCAGGCCCTGGGTGTTCTTGGCCTCATCGTACTCGCTGTTTTCCGACAGGTCGCCGTGGCTGCGGGCTTCCTTGATCTCTTCTGCCAGCTCCTTGCGGCGGACGGTCTTGAGGTATTCCAGTTCATCCTGCACAGCCTTCAGGCCGGCAGCGGACATCTTGATTTCTTGTGCCATTTTGGGATTCTCTCCTTGTCTATTGGATTGGCGCAGCCGCAAAGCCGCGCACGAGTGCTATTTTGACTGTTCTATTATAATGGCAAGCCGGGATATTGTCAACAAAAACGACGGTTCTGCAATGCAAAAAACTGCAAAAGGCCCCACCGGCAGAGGGAATTGCCGACGGGGCCTTGAAGATGTTGATGTTTACCCTCTCAGTCATCGCTGCGCGATGCCAGCTCTCCCGAAGGGCGAGCCATTGGCAGATCGGGCAGCGAATACGGACTGCTTGGGTTCAATTGGCGGTAAAATAGCGGGCGCTGTGCTCAATCATCCGCAGCTTCGTCCAGGTTGCCCAGCTTTCTGGCCTGCTCGACGACGGCGGGCACCAGCATTTCGGGCAGGATCTCATAGCGGGCAAACTCGGTGGTGAACCAGCCGCGGCCCTGCGTGGTCTGACGGATGAAGGTGGTGAAGCTGCTCAGCTCGGCCAGCGGCACTTCGGCGATGATGGTCTGCATCCCGTCCTCATCCGGCTCCATGCCCAGCACACGGCCGCGGCGCTTGGTGACGTCGCCCATGATATCGCCGGTGTTGTCGTTGGGAACATGCGCTTTCAGGGTGTGGATGGGTTCCAGAATGACGGGGCCAGCTTCGGGCATCGCGGCCTTATAGGCCAGCTTGGCCGCCATGATGAAAGCCATTTCGGAGCTGTCCACGGGGTGGTAGCTGCCATCCAGCAGAGTGGCCTTCAGGCCGACCACAGGATAACCGGCCAGCACACCCTTTTCTGCGGCCAGACGAACGCCCTTTTCAACGGCCGGGAAGAAGTTCTTCGGGACACTGCCGCCGAAGACCTTTTCCTCAAAGACGACCTGCTCGCTGTCGCAGGGCTCGAAGTTGATGACGACATCGCCGAACTGGCCATGACCGCCGGTCTGTTTCTTATGACGGCCCTGTTTCTGGCAGGCCTTGCGGATGGACTCGCGGTAGGCGATGCGGGGAGCCTCCAGGCCGATCTCGACGCCGAACTTGTTCTTCAGCTTGGCCTTGACGACGTCCAGATGCTGCTCCCCCAGACCGCCGATGATCTGCTGATGGGTCTCGGCGTTGTTCTCGTAGCTCAGGGTGGGGTCTTCTTCCATCAGGCGGGCCAGCGCACTGCTGATCTTACCCTCGTCGCCCTTCTTGGCCACGGTGACGGCCATGAACAGGCTGGGCAGCGGGAAGACCGGTGCGGGCAGCTTGACCACGCGGGAAGCATCGCAGAGGGTATCGCCGGTCTTTGCACTGACCAGCTTTGCCACCGCGCCGATGTCACCGGCACCGATGCCGTCGTTCTCGACCTGCTTCTTGCCGATAACAGTCAGGGGCTTGTTGATCTTTTCGATGTCGCCGGTGCGGGCATTGGTCAGGGCCAAGCCTGCGGTGACTTTGCCGCTGATGACGCGCAGATAGCTCAGCTTGCCCACGAACGGGTCGGCCACGGTCTTGAAGACGTAGGCCGCGGTAGGCTCCGATTCGGTGCAGTGCAGCTCGACAGGCTCGCCGTTGGCGTCCTCGGCCATGGTGCACTCCTCGTGCTCCGGGCTGGGCAGCAGCTTGTGCATGTTGAACAGCAGCATATCCAGTGCCTGCTGGTTGACCGCACTGCCGCAGAAAACGGGGGTGATGAGGCCGTCCTTGACGCCCTTGCGCATTCCCTCGACGATTTCCTCGGTGGTGAAAGGCTCGCCGCCGAAGAATTTCTCCATCAGCTCATCGTCGGTCTCGGCGATGGCCTCGCTCATGGCCTCGATCAGGCCCTGGAAGCGGTGGCCGATGTCGGGCAGATCCACCTGGATCTGTTTGCCGCCCTCATACTTGAAGGCCTTCTGGCTGAACAGATTGATGTACACCGGGGTGCCGTCGTCGAGCTTGGCCGGGACGACGCAGGGGCAGATCGTGGAGCCGAAGCGGATCTTCATGTCTTCCAGGATCTTGAAGTAGTTCGCGTTTTCCAGGTCGCACTTGGAAACAAAGACCATGGTGGCCTTGCCGTTCTTGCGGGCCAGCTGGAAGGCCTTCTCGGCACCAACGGTCACGCCGCTGCGGCCGGAGACGCACACCAGCACACTCTCCGCAGCCCGGATGCCCTCATACTCACCGGCCTCAAAATCGAACAGGCCCGGTGCATCAATGAAGTTGTACTTGATGCCCTCGTACTCCACGGGGACGACCGACGCCGACAGGCTGGCCTTGCGCTTTGCTTCCTCAGGGTCAAAGTCCGAAATCGTGGTGCCGTCTTCGACCCGGCCCATACGCTCCGCTGCGCCCGAAAAATAGACCAATGCCTCAGTCAGCGTCGTTTTGCCGCTGCCGGCATGGCCTGCAATCAAGATATTACGGATGTTGTTGCTTGCGTATTTCATATCGGTTTTTCCCTCTTTCCGCCGCACGGAGCGTTCTCTCCGTTTTTGTGGCATATTTTACAAAGATAATACCACACTTCAAGCGATTTTCAAATAGATTGCTTGAAAATTTTGTTCCTTGACCCGCCAAACTTGCCGCCCTGCTTTTGTGCATTTTGACCGTCCGGCTCAAAAATCGACTAAAAACCGCGCAGAAAGTTCTCGTAAGCAGAGGGCCGCCCGCTCACTCCACCGTGCGCATCGACCGGTACACAGCCGTTGGGCTGCGTATGTGTAAATCACTGGAAAAGAAAAAGCCGCTTACCTTTTCAGGTAAACGGCCTTACGTTTGGTAGAGCATTGTCCACAGCACTCGAACCTAAAATCTCTTCACGGGTGACCGTTTTGGCATCGTCCGTGAAGTTGAAATTGAGCACGACCCGGTCATCAAAGACGTAGACCGAGTTGACAAATGTATCAATGATCTGCCGCTGGTGTTTCACATTCTTTTAAAGCAGCACGAATCTTCTCCTTCTCATTACTGCCATCTGTACGAAGCCGCAGCAACGGGATGTCGCATTTTTCGAGGATTCGATTCTTTTTTTCATCCCGTATGGATTGTTGGCTTCCTGGCCGATGAAAACTTGTTCCATCCACTTCGATTGCCAAAATAGGCAGCTTATCCATTTTATAAAACATCAGAAAGTCAACATGAGTTGACAAATTCCGGGCATACCGAGTCTCTTCCTTCGTCAACTGGCTGTAATCTCTGATTAATGTTGCGAGCGAAACATGTACAGCGCAGCCAATGGAGGAAAACAATTTATCTGATAAAATCTCTTGAATCACAGAGTACATAAGGTTCTCCGAGTCATACTCAGATATTCGTTTGCGTTTTCTCAAATATGCTTTGTGCTGTTCAGCATATCCTTGATATAACAAATCAAACACGGAGTAGACCTGACTTTGAATAACGGCAAAGTTGTTGTATTCGATGTACCGTGTCAAATCACCGTAGTTTGTACGGTCATTGCGAGGGTCTTGTGATGTGACAACGGTAAGCGAGTGGATTGCCCGAGAAACTGCCACGTTTAGCATATGTGGGTCATCCACAAAATCCGTAATTATATTGTCAACGGAGGTCAAAATAATAGCATCCTGTTCACGTCCTTGGAATTTATGGACTGTATCTACTTCATAGTAGCCTCCAAGTTGTTTCCGAATGGCAGCGGCTTGATCTCGATATGGCGTGATAATCCCGATGCTTTGATAATTCTGCCGACGGAGCTGCGGGAGAATTTCTTGCTGAATGACATCAATCTGACGTTGGTTGATGTGCCCACGTGCGTGGTTTCCGGCGGCTGTTCGATACATAGTCAACACATCTGGTTCATCATTGTCCTCCGTCATTATAATCAGTTGACCAGCATAGAATTTCTGGTTGCAGAAGTTGATAATCTTAGGATGACAGCGATAATGTTCCCGAAGCAGCGTGACCGGGGCAGTTGGCCATGTCTCCAATGCAGAAGAGAGCAGGCTGTGTGTGGAAAAGTGATAGCGTTCAGCCAGAGAATAGGTCTGCCATATCGTTTCACTTCGTTGAATATCTGCCTCAGACAAGACATTGGGCAATTGATTCAAGTCCCCTACAATCACAATGTTTCGTGCACAGGAAAATGCCAGAACAGCCGTAGTTAAATCGACTTGGGATGCTTCATCTATGATGAGGTAATCGTAAACATAGTCTAAACTTAGTGTCCCCTTTATCGAATACGTTGTGCTGAGAATCACAGGGTACTCATGCGTAAATTCGTCTGAATTTCGGCGAAAGTCATTGCTTTCAAATCGTCTGCGGTTGGTTTTCCATTCATATTTCGCTGCCAGTTCTGCTTTGAATAGTTGAAATGATTTTTGCGTCAATTCATTCATTTTCTCGTCAAAAGCATATTGCCGCAGCTTGAGTGTAAGTTTCTGCCTTTCGTTTTCCAACTCCCGTTCTTTTGGTAAGATAGAACTGGTTCTGCAAATAAGGAATTACCAACTCGGGCGTGTTTACAAATAGTTTGATTGCATCACGATTAAACCGAAATATAATGGACAGTTTTTGTAAAAGACCCAGCCGCTTTTTCTGCTCTATAAAATGTTCAAATTCCAGCCAGAGCTCCAATATTTTTTGAGATGAGAACAAATCTAAATTGACTATTGGCTCTTCGTGATAGGTAGAATAATATTCCTTAAAATAGTGCTCTTCCGGATTCAACTGTAAAAGCTCCTGCTCAATTCTCGCAATACGATTTTTTGCAGTGAGCATTAGATTTAATTCTTGTGAAAGTGCTGTAATTTCTTGTTCCAACTGCTGCCGTTCGTCCGGCGGCAGTTCCCACTCCTCCATATTCGGATAAATACCTGACTGATCTGCAAGAAATTTCTGTTTGTTTGACAGACTTCCCAAAAATGCTGTTAAGAACGAAATGCCTTTCTTTTCTAGCTTTTCTGCAATATTATGCGTTGCTGAATTGTTGTTGGAAACAACTGCAACGGTTTTCTTGTCTCGAACAACATTTGCAATAATATTTAGAATCGTTTGCGTCTTACCTGTTCCGGGAGGGCCTTGAATAATGCTGATTTTGGACGAGAGAGCCTGCTCTACTGCCATTTTTTGGCTTTGATTAAGTCCAAAGGGATAAATTATCGTTGAGGGACTCTCCGACATGGTTTGGCTCTTCTGTGGGTCAAGATAATTCGCTAGCACAGTGTCATCGCTGACCTTGGAAATTTTACTATACTGCAAACGTAAAATATTGAGTCCGTTTTCTGTTACTAAACTAACGGCTTCAGCTGTTTCTGTAAAATAGCGGAAGACTTCTTTATTTTTGGTATCTGCCAAACAGTTTGGCTGAAGTTCCACATCATCTTTTGGAAAAGACAGTGGAAGTTTTTCATCAAAAAGAATTCGATAATACGCTCCAAAATCTAAAATCGCTTGGACTGTATTAAGTTTCTTCCCCTTTGCGATTACAATAACACTGTCTGGGTCAATTGTTTTTTGCAGTGAAAGCACCTTGACATTTCTGTCTTGAAAACGATAGGTCTTATTGGGGGTGCTATCCTCCGAAAGTAAACGGGTAGACTCCCAGCGTTTGAAGAAAGAACAGCCCGATA
>OMGK01001791.1_pt1 | contig 10839 bp, 6 predicted proteins | sample 1645881 | NCBI WGS metagenome assembly OMGK01 (sample SAMN00849303, study PRJEB25192) | human gut metagenome
GAGTCCAGAGGCAGAGCCTCTGGCGCCTCCCCATTATCCCTTGATGCCGCTCGCGGCGATGGATTCGACGAAGGAACGCTGGGCGAAGAGGTAGAGGACGAGCAGGGGGGCGACGAGCATCAGCGTGGCGGTCGAAACCATCTGCTGCTGATAGCCCATCGACGCGCCGCCGGAAAGCCCCAGCTGAATGGAAACGTAGCTGTTCAGACGGTCGGCGACGGTAGAGGCTTCAAGGCTCAGGAGCTTGATGTTCCCCAAGAACAGCTTGGAGTAGAACGTGTCCGTCCACTGCCAGACGAAGGAGAACAGAAAGCAGGAGACCAGAATCGGCACGGCGTCGGGCAGAATCACCCGCCAGAACGTCTTGAAAATGCTGCATCCGTCCACATACGCCGCTTCCTCCAGCGACTTCGGAATGCCGGTGAAGAATTGGCGAATCATGTAGATGTACAGCCCATTCTTCAGCCCCATGCACGTTGCGGACATGAGCGCGTAGGGAATGGGCGAGCCGCGCAGATTCAGGCTGCTGCCCGTCGTCGCCTTGAAAATGCCGAAGATGTCGAAGAAGTTGAAGTGCAGGTAAAGCGAGGACGAAATCGTCTGCGGCGGAATGATGACGGTGATGATGACCGCCGCGAACCAGAACTTCTTGAACGGGAACTCGAAACGCGCAAAGCCGTATCCCACGAGCGTGCAGGCGGCAATTTGCAGCACCGACACCGCGAGGGAGACGATCAGCGTGTTCAGGAACGTCGTGCCGTAATTCAGCAGGATTTTGCTGGCGGCGAGGGAGTAATTCGCCGTCGTCAGGTGACGCGGAATCGAGATGACCGTGGAGTCGTACAGGTCGCGCTCCGCCATGAACGAGACGCTCAGCTTGTCCAGCAGGGGCTGGATAATCATGAAGCAAAGCCCGAACAGCAGCAGGAAGCGAATCAGCTGATAGCCCTTGCGCCGCACCGTCTTGCGGAGCAGATATCCGCCGGACTTGCGGTTGCGCGCCCAGAAGCTGCCGCTGGGATGAGCATGGGTCACGGTCTGCTTACTCATCGCTGCTCACCACTCCTTTCAGCATTAGGGCACTTGCGCCGATGAGGACAATCGTGATGGCGAAATACACCCAAGCCATCGCGGAGGAGAAGCCGTAGTTGTATTTCAGCGTCATTTCTTCATTGATTTTCTTCATGACTTCGCTGTCTGTCTTCATGAAGAAGTCGATGATGGTGTAGATGATGTTGACAATCAGCAGGGGGGAGACCATCGGGAAGGTAATCGTCCAGAAGGCTTCCCACTTCGAGCAGCCCTCGACGTCCGCCGCTTCGTACAGGCTGCGTGGAACGTTCTGCAGACCGGAGAGGAAAACGACAATCTGGATGCCGCTTGCCATCACAATGTCGTACACTTCGTCAATCAGGGAAAAGACGATGTCCAGCACGTCGCTGCCGATGCCCGTGAGTTTGAGAATCTTCATCAGCGACTCGGACAGCGTGAACGGAGAGGACTCCGCCATCATCTGCTGCATTCCCGCCATCAGGGTGTTGTCCGTCTCCAAGCCGATGAGAACGCCGCTGGAGAGGATAACGGGCAGGAAGAAGATGGCGCGGACGAACGCGCGCCCTTTGAATTCCTGATTCAGTACGATGGCAATGACGAAGGACACAACGAGAATCGCAATGGTGTGCGTGACCATCACGCCGATTTCTTCGCTGAGCAGCTTGTTGAACTCCGGGTCAATGGTGAAGGCGCGGATGTAGTTGTCCAGCCCGATGAAGGTCGTCTGGAAGCCCTGTCCGGCGGTTACGTCCACGCGACACAGGCTCATCCAGAAGGAATCCACCAGCGGCAGCAGCATGAAGCACAGGAAGCCGATGATGAAGGGCAGAATGAACAGATAGCCGGATACTGCTCGGCGCGCACGAATGGAAATGCGTTTGCCGCTCATTTGCTCACCTCCTGTTGCGCTGCATAGCTGCGGGCGGAAACGGTGATGCCATCCACCGCCGCGTCGGTATAGCCGAAGTTGACGTAGACGCGTGTGCCGTTTGCGTAAGTCGTGATGGTGACGTTCCCGACGCGTTCATGGCCTGTCATTTCCTGATTGAAGATGCCCGAAAGCGTCTGACGGTACTGCGCGACCTGCGCGGTGATGTCATCCAGCACGAGCGACGCGTCCGCGCCGTAGAACTCGGAGTAGGTGGAATCCTGCAAAACGCGCGCGCTCTGGGCGGTCAGCGTGTATTGCAGACCCGCGCCCACTTCCGCGCTGCGCAGGAGGACTTCCTCCGCGTCATCCGCCAGATTCAGCGACGCGCCCGTGTAGGATACGCGGCTGTGCAGCGCCAGCGGGTAGAAGGGGATGTACTCGTCAATGATGGAATACTGTCCGCCGTCGAAGTCCATGTCGGTGATGAGCGTCGCCTGAACCGCGGCGTAGTCGTTGCCCTGACGAATCATCACGTCGCGCCCGGATGCCTTGAGTTCAGCGAGCTTTTCCGCCTGCTGATGCAGCACGGCTTCGCGGGTCGTGTGGTTTTTGCTGTCGTAATCAGCGGAGAGCATGTACCCGATGTCGCGGAAGGAAACGCCTGCGCTGTAGGAAGCCGCCGCGTCCGCCAAGGCGTTGACGCTGCGCATGGCGATGGCGGGCTTGACGAGGTAGTAGGTGTCGCGGTCGTCGTTCGCGCCGTACCAGATTGGGCTGTATTCGGGGATTTCCGCTTCTTCACGCGTGGTGAAGCGGGCAGCGTCGCGGAAGGAGATGAAGCCTTCCAGAAGACCACTGTCGCGCGCGAAAGCCGTCAAACCGTCCAGATAGAGCGGCACACCCGCAATCGCGGCATTCTGTGCGAAGGAGAACAGCTCCTCCTGCGTTCCCAGCTGCCGAATCAGGCGGACGGAGGACAGCAGCTGCTGATTCATGCCGCCGTTCATCCATCCGGCGTAGCGAATCGACATGTTCTGCGCCAGATTGTGGGTGACAAGCTCGCGCAGGAGGTCTTTCGCTTCCGCATAAGTCGTCATGGCAATCGGGACGCTGGTAGGCACGCCCGCCACCTGCTGCACCTTGTCAATTGCGCCAATCAGCTCGATGCTCAGCGGCGCGTCCGCATCCACCGTCTGTGCGGCAAAATTCGGGTACTTTGCGGTCAGGTAGTCGCGGTAGGAAGCCGCCATGTCCATGTAGCCCGATTCGGGCAGAAAACGGTAGCGCTGGCGGATGAAGCCCGTCGGATGCGCTGTTTCAAACATGTAGACGGCGTTGTTCGTGCGCTCGGAAACGTCGTAGGCGTCGCCGTGGACGATGGTGTACGTTGCGTTGACGGTGTTGTAGGAGGTCAGGCGGCCGGCAATGTCCGCACCGATGCCCGCCCACGATGCACCGTCCTCCAGAATGCAGATGAATGACCCGCTGTCGCCCGAAACGCCGAAAACCGGGAAGTTGATGCGCGTTTCGTTCGTCACCTGCGTGCGGATGGACGCCCAGTCCCAGCCGTAGAGGTTGGCGTAGTAGGCGCGCTGGGAAACGCGGCCGTTGTTGAAGCGGATAATCGCGCCGCTGCCGTCGGGGACGAACAGGAAGCCGTTATCCGCCGTACCGCCCGCGCCGAAAGCCGGAAGCAGCGTCAGGCTCGTCAGCGGATAATCCACGTCGTAAGCAAGGTCATCCAGCGGTACTTCGACAACAAGGTCGCTGCCGTCCAAACGGAATACCATCGAGACGTTGAAAACGGCTTTGGCGATGGTGCTGCCCGCCTGCACGATGCGGCTGTTGTCGTATGCCAAATCCTCCGCCGTGTAGCCCACTTCGGCAAAGATGCTTTCGCAGCGCTGCTTCAGGTGATCCTTTGTGCCGTCGCGCAGCACCCAGACGTGCTCTTCCGCCAAATCGGGGTAGGCGGCGAGCAAAGCAGCCTTGTCGTCAGTCTTGCGGAGCTTGTCAATATTGTATTCACGGTAGTATTCCTTGATGTCCTTCTTCTGCTTGGAGGTCATTTTCTCCATGAACTGCTGCATTCGCGCGTCGCCAATGGCAGTCGGCATGAGGAAAGACCGCTGCACGCGTCCGACGGAGTAGTTCACGCGGACGCTGCCATCCTCCTGCATCAGCACTTCGTAGACCCCGTTTGAAATGCTGTGTTCCTGCGAGGTGAACTGGGTGGTCATGCCGGTGGAGGCGGCGTAGGTGAGGGTCAAGGTGGAGTTCAGCTTGTTCTTTTCCACCGGCAGGGCAATCGGGTCGCTGTCCGCGTTATCAGGCGAGGACAGCCAGACGTGCCCGGTGCGCTTGTCGGTGAGGGTGAAGTGGGTCGTCGCCGGGTCAAGCTCAAAGCGGAGAGCGTCATTCTCCATGACCATCGGCGTGTCAGGCTCTGAGTAGCCGTAAAGCGGCACGTCGTGCCCTTCCAGCTCGCCGGAGGTGTCAAAGAGCGGAAGAATGACGAATTTCGTCAGCGGATAAAGTGCCAGAAGAAGAATCAGAACCAGCACGCCCCGCACAAGGATGCGTCGTTTCATGGATACTTTCTCCTTTCGTCAGTACAGACGGAACAGCACTTCTTTGTAGAGGGAGACGAAATAGCCGATGCCGTCGCCAACGAGCGAAAAAAACAGCAGCAGCAGGAAGATGATGACGACCATCGCCAGCAGCGTCATGATGGTGAACAGCAGCGTCTTGCCCAGCGAGTAGTCATGCGTCTGCATCATGCCGCAGATGATGAGAACACCGCTCCAGCCCAGCGACAGCCCCTCCAGAACGTAGTAGAACGCGCCTTCCTTGGCGGTAATGACGTTTGCGAGGAGAATCATCGCCGCTTGCAGGATGACGTAGGGCGTCAGCGCGTAGCAGGTGGCGATGTAGACATCCTTGAACGTGCCCTTGCCCTCAAACAGCGTCGTCAGCCCCCAGTTGCCCGCCACGAAGAACAAAAGCGGCAGGAGGACGGCGAGACATTGCTGGATGATGTTCACGCTCGGCCAGTAGACGTTCATGAACAGGAAAGGCGTGAACTGCATGGACAGCAGGCGGACAAGCAGCACCAGAAACACGATGATGTTCGCCGCGCCGAGGCTGCCGCGTTTTTCGCGGCTCAAATCCCAGAAGCCATCGAAGGGGTGGAAGATAACGTAGAGCGAATAGCGCAGGGAGGACAGCAGACGCTGCCACTTCTGCTTGTCGGTTAGCTTTGCTGCGAGCGTCATGCGTTGTCCACCTCCCACTTTATCTTGCGGATGTGCCCGATGACCATCGGAACGACCAGCAGCACCGCGACGATGCCGAAAATCCACCCGATGTTCTGCTCTACCCACTCGGAGCGGTAGTAGCGGAACGCCTCGGAGTAGTTGCGGCTGTCGCGCGCCATGGCGAAATAGTCACAGGCTTCTTTGAATTGCTTCTGCTGCAAAAGCGCGCGCCCGATGCCGATGTAGGCAAGGTCATAGTTGCCGTTGCGCTTCATGACCTCGCGCCAAGTGTCGGCGGAAGCGGCGTATTCGCCCGCGTGGTACTGCTCGGTCGCCTTGTAGACCAGCTTGCCGTATTCTGTCGGGGTCAGCACGGTCACGCAGCAGTCCTGACTGTCCAGCACCAGCAGGTCATAGCCCTGATGCTCCAAAGCGACGGGATTCAGGAAGTATCCGTCCATGTTGCCCACACCGCCGAACGCCCAGAGCAGATTGCCCTGCTTGTCGTAGGTGAAGATGCGGTTGTGCGTCTTGTCCATGACGGAATAGATGTCGTTGTCCAGCACGGTCACATCCACGAACTTCGAGGGGCCGGAGTTGGTGATGTTCGTGTCGCCGCGCGCCCACTGCAGGTCGCCGATGACGTGGCTCGTGCCGTTCTCAATCAGGATGTTCGTGCCGATGGCATTCAGGCGGCGGACGGGTTTCGCCGCGCCGGATGTCAGCTCGTTGGAATTGAAGGTCTGCGTGGTGACGAAGAAGAAGCCTTCCGAATCCAGCGCAATGTTGTTGTATTCCGTCGGAACGAAGGATGCCTGCTGCGCGCGCTGTTCCTTCGTGGAGAGCAGCCGCCACACCAGCTCGTACCATGTATACTTCACTTCGCTCGCGCCGATGAAGCGGAAGTAAACGGTATCTTTCTTTTCGCCCGCAATGCCCGGTGAACGTGCCGTCCGCCTCGTACTTCATGAGGCCTCGGTTGACGTTCTGCGCGAGGCAGAAGACGCGTCCGGTCGTGTCGCAGACCAGTTTCGTCGGCAGAAACGCCATCGACTGGTCGAAGGTCGCGTCCGTCGGGCGGGTGAAGACGCTCAGCAGATTCAAATTCCGGTCTGCTTTCAGGATGCGGTTGTTGTTCGTGTCGGCGATGAACAGTGTGCCGTCCGCCATGACGAACACATCCTGCGGGGCGGAGAGGGTCGTCGGGGTGATGTCGCCGGAAATTTCGGAAATCACGCGGGTCAGCGTGAAGCTTTCGCCGTCGCGGGCGACTTGCAGAATGCGGTTGTTGCCCGTATCGACGATGTAGATGTCATTGCCGGAGACGGTCAGCCCGCGCGGGGCGCGCATCGGCGTTTCCAGCCCAAGGGAGACGCTGGACAGCATGGCGCTGGTGCGGTAGGCATCCGGCGACTGGCGTTCATCGCCCCAGTAATCGTAGGTGTAGGTGTAATTGTAGTCAAAGCCGTCTGCGGCGCGCGCGACCATCCCGCCGCAGAGCGCGGCGAAGAGGGAGAACGCAACCAGACAGGCGCAGAGACGGGAAACCATGCGGTTCATCGGCGTCCTCCTCTCTTAATCTTTCAGACCGGATGTCGCCATCGTTTCGAGAATCTGGCTCTGGCTGAGGATGAAAATCAGTATCGGCACAGCCATGACGACGACCGTAACCGCCGCCGCCTGACCCGTGCGGGCAATGCCGCCCGCCTGAATCTGCTGGAGCGCGTAGACGAGCGTCTTCTGCGCCTCGGAGTAGATGACGGCGGACGCCTTGGCGTTCCAGAGGTTCTGGACGGAGAAGATGATGAGCGTCAGCCACGCGGGCTTGACGTTGGGCATGACAATCGTCCAGAAAATGCGGAATTCCTTTGCACCGTCGATTTTCGCGGACTCAATCAGCGACATGGGCAGCCCTTCCATGAACTGCTTCATCAGGAACAGCCCAATCGGCGCGGCGAACGCGGGCAGGATGACCGCCCAGTGCGTATCGACAAGGTTCAGGCGCGTCATGGTCAGGTAGTTTGGTATCGCGGTGACGTAGCCGTTGAACATCAGCGCCGTCACGACGAGGGAGAAAAACTGCTTGCCGAGCGGGAAATCGTACTTCGCCAGCACATACGCCGCGAGGGACGCAATCAGCAGATGCCCCAATGTACCCACGAGGGTGATGACGACGGTGTTGGTGATGTAGCGCGAGAAGGGAACCCAGCTCTGCCCCATCGTGACGAGAAGGTCAGAGAAGTTGTCGATGGTGGGATGGCGCGGGAAGAGCGTCGGCGGGAAGCGGAACAGCTCATCCAGCGGTTTCAGCGAGGACGAAATGGCGAACACCAGCGGAAACGCCATTGCACACGCGACGAGGAACAGCAGCAGCCCCACCAGAAAGTCGCCCACGCGGGAGCGGTTCGGCTTCTTGTGGCGCATGTTCGACTTCTTTGTCAGCTTCAGTACCTTCTGCGGCAGCTCAATCGGCGTGCCGTCCGGTCTGACTGGACCTTTGTAGCTGCGGACATTGATGGTACTCATGTGCCAATCCTCCTCAGAGCGCTCTGAATCAGCTTGTTGCACAAAATCATCACCAGGAACAGCAAGGTGGCGATGGCGGAGGCATAGCCCATTTCAAAGCGGGTGAAGCCATAGTCGAACAGGTGAGTGACGACGGTGTGCGCGGCGTAATCGGTGGAGGGGAAGCCCGCCAGCGCCATCGGCACATCGCACACGCCGAACGCGGACGTGATGGACATGACCGCGCCGAACATCAGCATCGGCTTCATGTTCGGCAGGGTGATGTAGTACAGCTCCTGCCAGCGGTTGCGGATGCCATCCACATAGCCCGCTTCGTACTGCGAGCGGTCAACGCCCTGCAAGCCTGCGACGAAGGAAAGGAAACCCGTGGACATGCTCATCCACAGCGTGACGATGATGATGACCGGCATGATGTAATCCGGCGTCGTCAGCCAGAGAATCGGGGCGTTGAGGATGCCCAGCTTCATCAGGATGGCGTTCAGGTAGCCGTACGCGTCGCCGCGGAAGATGATAGAGAAGATGTAGTAGGCATTGCCCGCAATGGACGGCGCGTAGAAGATGACGACGGCAATCGTGCGCACCCAGCGCGGCAATTCGTTGATGAGCCACGCGAAGCAGAATGACATGATGTAGCCCACAGGCCCTGTAATCACCGCCAGCAGGAACGTGTTTTTCACGGCGGTCAGGAAAACATCATCCTTCAAAATCAGGGTGATGTAGTTGTCCATCCCGATGAAGCGCGCGGGCTCCAGAATGTTGTTGTAGGTGAAGGAGTAGTAGATGGAGATGAGCATCGGGAGGATGTAGAAGGTCAGAAACAGCAGGGCGTAGGGCGCCAGAAACGCATAGCAGAACTTCATGTGCTTCGCTCTGTCCCAAGCGATGCGCGCACTGCGTTTTTTCAGCGCAGCGTATTTCTTGAAAAACGCGGTCATGACGAATGCTTCCTCCTTTCGCTCAGGGCGTCTCTTCGTCGATCGGCAGACCGAACTCCAAGCGCTTCTTATTGATTTCCTCGTTGATGGTGCGCGCGTAATCCAGCAGGGTTTCGCGCGGGTCGGTCTTGTCGTTGGTCACTTTGCGCACGGCGTTGGTCATGTGGCGCGTGGTGTAGTAGCCGCCGGCGACTTCGCGGAAGCCGACTGCCCACGTCATCTGCTCGCGAATGACTTTCAGCTGAGCTTCCGACCAGGAAAGCTGCTCGATGGCGGCGATATTCGCGGTGGCGTAGCGCGCGGACGAACCCAAGACGGCTTCAATCTCGCGCCCGAAACGCACCTGCGCGTCGGTGGACGTCCACCACTTCATGAACTGCCACGCATTCTGTTTTGTCGCTTCGCTGTCGGTGGCAATCATCATGCAGCAGGCGCCCTGCGAATGCCCGGAGTGATCCACATAGGTGCTGCCGTCCTCTGCCGTGCGGGAAGTGCCGGGGAGAATCGCAATGTCCCACAGGCCGCGGATTTCCGGCGCGGAGACGGTCAGGGTGTTGAACGTCGTGTAATCGAAGATGCCAAGCGGCATTTCGCCGGAGCGGAAGCGGCTCACGAAGTCGAAGATGGTCGGCAGACCGTAGTCATTGTAGAGGCTGGTGTAGCGCTCAAACGCCTGCACACCCGCTTCGCTGTTGATGGTGGTGTGGGTCGCAGCATCGTTGTAGAGCGAACCGCCAAGCTGGTAGAGCATGGCGTAATAGGAAGAGAGATTCGGGGCAGCAATGTCGGGGTAGGGGATGCCGACGGACATGTTCGCCCCCTGAATGGTGGGCAGCATGGCAATCAAATCATCCCACGTTTCCGGGACGGACAGCCCGTATTCTTCCAGAATGTCGCTGCGGTAGAAGAGAATCGAGCACAGCTGCGTCTCCGGCAGCGCGTACAGACCGCCGTTGAAGCTGAACGCGGCGTAGGCGCTGGGGTAGAATTGGTCGAGGACTTCCTGCAAATCATCGAACTGCGTCAAATCCTCCACCGCGTGGCGAAGCGCGTAGTTGACGGGGTTCCAGCTGTCGGTTGAAATGACGACATCCGGCCCGTTGCCTGCGACGACGGCGTTCAGCAGCGCGTTCGGGTCAACCAGCATGACGTTGACGGGAATGCCGGTAGACGGTGTGAAGGTGTCATCAACCATGGTTTTGAGGACGGTAGACTGGTCACGGCCGGTCAGAATCCACACTTCCAGCACGTCCTCGCTGGCATCGTACACATCGCCCAAGGCATTGTAATCCACGAAATACGACGTGACGCAGGACTTCAGCTCATGCAGCGCGCGGTCGAGAAAATTTTCCGACGGCTGCGGCACGGTCACGCCGTCCGCAGTGATGGCAATCAGGTCAATATCCAGCTTGACCTGCCGCATGTTCTGCATTGACGTGCCGAGGGAGGTGATGTTGTCCTTGAAATTCGTGAAGGCTTCGGTAATCTTCGCCGGATCTTCGACGAAGGATTCCAGCTGCACCGCCAGCGTCTGCGCGACGGCAATGCGGTCGGATTTCTGTCCGGTGATGGCAACGGTCTCATCGACGAGCTTATAGAGCAGGCGGCTTTCCTGCGCCATCGCTTCGATGACCTCCGGATACACCTGCTCCAAGTGGTAATCGCGGTAGCGGTCGGGGTTCACGCCTGTCAGCACCAGCACACGGCGGTACATCTGGTTCAGGCGGTAGATGCTTTCCTCCATGTCGGAGAGAATCTGCCCCATGTCGCCCAGCGTCGCTTCCAGACGAAGCGTGTGATGCCCAGCGGAAAGGTAGAAGCGGTAGGGCGTGCCGGAATCATCCGACAATGTGTTCATTTCCCATGCCGTGGTGTAGGGGAAGGAGACGTTCTCCATACCGGAGAAGGGAATTTTGCCGTCCAGATAGAGGATACGGCTGGACACGCTGCCGCGGTTGTAGGTCTGACGGCCTTTGATGGTGATGTTGTACCAGCCGTTTTCCGGCACGTCGAAATCCCACTCAATCCACTGCCCCGCGTCGCGCCAAGCATCGCCGCCGATGTAGTTCAGCACCGTCCGGCGCACGTCGCAGGGAGAGGTGGCGGGGGAAGAGCGGTCATAACGCGCGTACAGCGACGGGGAGGAACGCAGGGTGCTGCTTTCTCCTTCCAGCACGAGGGCAAAGTCAGCAGGAAC
>OMGK01001796.1_pt1 | contig 10804 bp, 10 predicted proteins | sample 1645881 | NCBI WGS metagenome assembly OMGK01 (sample SAMN00849303, study PRJEB25192) | human gut metagenome
AGCAGGACGCTCAGACTCAGACTGACGGAGCTGTTGAAGAAGGAGCTACTGAAGCTGCACAGTAAGGAATATGATGAAAAAATGGGACAAATGGATAACGTTAGCACCAATTGCTTTGGTGCTTGCGTTTCTGCCCCTTGTTGTAGGCAGGATAAACAGTAAAACATACACAGAGAATGAACCGTGGCTTCCCGCAAATGCGGTTGAGTCAGATTTCTTTTTGTATGGTAAATTGTTTGTCCTGTTTTTTTGCTGCCTTTTTATGATTGTGATTTTGGCTCGTATGCGCTTTTGGCGGCAGATTCACGAGATGCCAAAATATCTTCTTCTACCTATATTATATGGTGGTTTTGCAATGGCATCTTCTCTGCATGCAAATCATCCTTTTCTGAGTGTGCGGGGGATGACCGGCAATATGCAGGGGCTTTTCGTAATACTTTCGTATCTAGTTGTGTTCTTTTACAGTTTTTTTGGGGTGAAAAAAACAGAAAATATTTCCATACTGATAAAAATACTTGGCGTCTCAATTGGAATCCTTGGCGTGATTGGTATTTCGCAGTTCGTTGGATTTGATTTATTGTCAATGGGCTTTGTGAAAGAGTTTCTAGGTGGGAGAAAGGCGAGAGTTTCACATTTTATATATTTAACTTTGTACCATTGGAACTATGTGGGGAGCTATGTATCGCTTCTTCTGCCGGTGACGGTGGCAATGATTGTTTATTTTCACGAGGCAGGGAAAAAGCGGGAGAGAACCTTTTGGTTCGTGCTTTTTTATCTGCTAATCTTCTGCCTTTTTGGTTCACAGTCGCGGACCGGCACGCTTGCGGTACTGGTTTCGTTTTGTATTGGCGGCGTAAAATATCGGAACAAAGTCTGTCAGTACAAAAGGACAATTCTCTGCGTCTTGGTTTCTGTGCTTGCAATTTTATTTTTCTGCAACTGGTACATCACGAGGGATATTTTTGGAAAATGGCAGCAGGTTCGCTTTTCTACCAAAGGAAGTAAAAAGTTATCTTATATTGAAACGAAGGATAACCATGTGAAAATCCGCTATAAAAAGAAAAATTATTCTTTTGTCATAGAGGGAAGCGGTGAAAATATCGCGCTTAAAAAGACACCGGATAGAAAGTGGAAAGCATTTTCATTTGAAAAGAAAGCATTTGCGGACGGTGAAAAGACCGTTTATGGCTATGAAATGAAGTACAAAAAGAGTGTCTGGCGGTTTACCAATCAGCGTGGGGATGGGAAGTATTATTATCTCAATGCAAACGGAAAATGGGATTTGTGTATTCACGCCGAAACGGCACTGCCATCGTGGATGAATGAGGTGGCATCGCTTCGTGGTTTTGTGTGGTCAAGAACGATACCGCTGTTAAAAGATTATGTGCTGCTTGGCGCGGGGCCCGACCAGTTTGGTTTTGTGTTCCCGCATAATGATTATGTTGCCAGATATCAGTATGATTTGTTGACAACTTATTATAAGAAGCCACATAATTATTATCTTCAGATGGGAATTGAGACAGGGTGCCTCTCGCTTGTTCTGATGCTTGCATTTTTTGTGATTTTTTTAAAGCGTGGCTTTGCGGCGGCGAAGGGAAAGTGCCATACGCAAAAAGAGTATTTTATACGGGCAATTTTGATTTCTGTATTAGGATATCTCTTTGCCGGGATGTTTAATGATTCTATGGTAGTAACAGCGCCTGTGTTCTGGTGTCTGTTAGGTCTAGGAGCGGGTGGAGTTGATAATGTTAGGAAAAGGTAGCAACCCTATTTTTTGTGTATAGCCGTCACGTTTTGTGTGTAGGCCTTGTCGCAGGTGCGAAGTCCGTCGATATGTTCAAATAAATCAGGTTTGATTGGTGCACCGAGTGGATCCAGAATAAAATCAATCCCCTCACGACGTGCTAGTTTTGCGGCAGATACAAAATCGCTGTCTCCAGATATAAGGATAATCTGTTCTACCTGTTTTTGCAGAAAAGGGTGATAAATTCGTTTCGAAGTTGGAGGACAATCATAATAGAATATTCTATACAAGTCATTATTTTCACCATGTGAATTTAAATGTCTTTTGCAGTAATTTACAAGTTCAGTTGCCCGGTCTTTTGCGGATATGTCACCGAATACTTTTTTGGGCACGTCCTGTATAGAATCCTCCATCTACTAAAATAGCTGTTTTCATATATTTCTCCTTATAATAGTAAATGAAAAGCTCTAGGGGTCGGCCTATCTCCTATTATGAGAGGCGTACAACCTAGAGCGTTATTAACATGTAACCTTTGTTACACTTTCATACTATATGCAAATGAGGCAATTGTCAATCCTTTTTTTGAATATTTTGAGAAAATATTATTTACCCTCTCAACGCCTCATCAATTGCCTTAGCGGCAGCTTTTCCTGCACCCATGGCAAGGATTACGGTTGCGGCACCCGTTACGGCGTCACCACCGGCGTATACATTATCACGGGTTGTTAAACCGGATTCATCCTTTGTGATTAAGCATCCGCGGTTATTTGCTTCCAGACCAGGAGTTGTGGAGCGAATCAATGGGTTTGGACTTGTACCAATGGACATGATTACGCTGTCAACATCAAGAACAAATTCGCTGTCAGGTTTTTCAACCGGACGGCGGCGTCCGCTTTCATCCGGTTCGCCAAGTTCCATCTCAACACATTTCATGCCACATACCATACCCTCGTCATTGCCAAGGATTTCAACCGGGTTATTTAATGTCTTAAAGATGATTCCCTCTTCTTCTGCATGTTCAACTTCTTCTTTACGGGCAGGAAGTTCTTCCATACCACGGCGGTATACAATGTAAACTTCTTCTGCACCAAGACGTTTTGCACTGCGGGCTGCATCCATAGCCACGTTACCGCCACCGACAACAGCAACTTTCTTTGCGTGCTGGATTGGTGTTTTGCTTCCATCGCGGTAAGCTTTCATGAGGTTAATTCGAGTCAGGAATTCGTTTGCGGAATAAACACCCTTCAGACTTTCACCAGGGATATTCATGAAACGAGGAAGTCCTGCACCGGAACCAACGAAGATTGCTTCGTTACCCATTTCAAAAATTTCATCGATGGTTAATACTTTACCAATTACCATATTGGTTTCTACATCAACACCGATTGCTTTTAAGTTATCAATTTCCTTCTGCACAATTGCTTTTGGAAGACGGAATTCCGGAATACCATAAACCAAAACGCCGCCGGCAAGGTGAAGTGCTTCAAAAATTGTTACTTTGTATCCTAATTTAGCCAAATCACCGGCAACGGTAAGACCACTTGGGCCGGCACCGATAACAGCAACTTTGTGACCGTTTGGCTCCGGTTTAACCGGCGCGTCTGTGCAGTGCTCTCTGTGGTAGTCAGCAACGAAACGCTCCAATCGTCCGATACCAACCGGCTCGCCTTTGATGCCGCGGACACATTTGCCTTCGCACTGATTTTCCTGTGGGCATACACGGCCGCAGACAGCAGGAAGGGAAGTGGATTCTGAAAGAATCGCAAAAGCACCTTCAATATCTTCATTTGCTACGCGCTCAATAAATGCCGGAATGTTAATCTGAACCGGGCAGGCGCTGACGCAAGGTTTGTTTTTACAGTTTAAGCAGCGACGAGCTTCGTTTACTGCCATATCATAGGTGTAGCCAAGAGCTACTTCATCAAAGTTTTTATTACGGACATCCGGGTCTTGTACCGGCATTGGGCATTTATTCATATCCATATTTCTCTCTGCCATGATTAATTTTCCCCTTTCTTGAGTAGATTGCAATATTCATCGCGGGCGTGTGTCTCAAATTCTTTGTACATCGTTCCACGGTGCATTGCTTCATCGAAATCAACGAGATGTCCATCGAAATCCGGACCGTCTACGCAGGCAAATTTGGTTTCACCGCCAACTGTCAGACGACAGCCGCCGCACATGCCGGTTCCGTCAATCATAATCGGGTTCATGCTGACGACGGTTTTGATGTCATATTTTTTCGTTGTCAGGCATACGAATTTCATCATAATCAATGGTCCGATGGCAATGACTTCATCGTATTCATTTCCATCCTGAATTAATTTTTCCAATGCATCTGTTACCAGACCTTTTTCGCCATAACTTCCGTCATCGGTCATCATGACGAGTTTGTCACTGGCTGCTTTGAATTCGTCTTCGAGAATTACTAAGTCTTGATTACGGAATCCAACGATGGCGTGAACTTCAGCACCCATCTGGTGCAGTTTCTTTGTAATCGGGTAAGCAATGGCACAGCCAACACCACCGCCGACAACTGCTACTTTTTTCAATCCTTCTGTGTGGGTAGGAACACCAAGCGGGCCTACAAAGTCGTGAATGTATTCACCTTCTTTTAAGGTGTCTAATTCCATTGTACCGGCACCAACAATCTGATAAATAATGGTAACGGTTCCAGCCTCGCGGTCAAAATCCGCGATTGTCAAAGGAATTCTCTCGCTATCTTCTTTTGCGCGGAAGATAATAAACTGTCCCGGCTCTGCTTTTTTTGCAATTAATGGAGCCTCTACTGTGATTTTACTGACAGTAGGATTCAGGGACTTTTTTTCAACAATTTTGAACATAAACAAAATCCTCCATTCATCTGTGTACATAAGTCAACATAATTCTATCATATTATAAGGGTAAATTCAAACGGATTCTTCTGGAAGTGTAAAAAATATATTAAATATCACGATTTTGCGTTGTTTTTCTTGACAATAGAGAAAGCGTGATGTATTGTTTACAATATGATGTGGTTTTGAAAACTACATGGAACATAAAAACAATTTGCAGGATATGATATAGGAGGAACGCAAATGGCATTTTCAAAAGGTGATATTGCAGCACCATTTATTCAGGTTAAGGAAGATGAAAACGGTGTTTTGCAGGACATTAAATTTGTAAATGATGATAATTTTAACTTTGCTTATGATGTGGTAGATAAGATGGCAAAGAAAGATCCGGACAAAGTAGCAATGCTTCACATTTCAAAGGATGGAAAGGAACGCTCCTTTACCTTTTATGATATGGCACGTTATTCTTCTAAGGTGGCAAACTATCTTCAGTTTTTAGGAATTAAAAAAGGCGACCGCGTAATGCTTGTGTTAAAACGCCACTACCAGTTCTGGTTTGCGATTTTGGCACTGCACAAGATTGGTGCAGTAGCAATTCCGGCAACAAATCTTTTGCTGAAATCCGATTTTGAATACCGTTTTAAAGCCGGTAATGTAGATGCGATTCTTTGTACGGCAGACGGTCCGGTTTCCCGTGAGGTTGATAAAGCGTGCCGCAGTTACAAAAATCTGAAAGTAAAAATCATGGTTGGTGCCAGCCGCAAAGGATGGCGCAGCTTTAACAAGGAAGTAAAATATTTTTCAAGTCATTTCCGCAGACCACATGGTGAGAATGCAATCCATGGTGATGACCCATCGATTATGTTCTTTACTTCCGGTACGACTTCGTATCCGAAAATTACAACCCATAACTTTAAGTATCCTTTGGGACACTATGTGACAGCGAAATATTGGCATCAGGTTGACCCGGACGGCATCCATTTTGCTATTTCTGATACTGGCTGGGGAAAAGCTTTGTGGGGTAAAATTTATGGTCAGTGGCTGTGCGAGGCATGTATTTTTACCTATGATTTTGATAATTTCGATGCAAAAGAAATTCTTCATATGATTGAGAAATATAAAATTACAACATTTTGTGCACCGCCAACGGTTTACCGTGTAATGGTACATTTGAAATTAGACCAGTACGATTTGTCTTCTTTGCAGAATGTAACAACAGCAGGCGAAGCATTGAATCCGGAAATCTTTGAGAAGTTTAAGGCAAAAACCGGACTTACCTTGATGGAGGGATTTGGACAGACCGAGACAACATTGACAATTGGTAACCTCGTTGGTACAACACCAAAACCGGGTTCCATGGGTGTGCCGACACCACAGTATGATGTACAGATTATGCTGCCGGATGGAACACTTGCTGGTCCGGAAGAAGAGGGCGAAATTGTTATCTGCACAGAAGATGGTGCGCCAAATGGTTTGTTTATGGAATATTACGGTGACGAGGAAAAAACACAGAATGCATGGCATGATGGTTATTATCACACAGGTGACACGGCTTACTTTGATGAGGATGGTTATCTGTGGTATGTCGGCCGTACCGATGATGTAATTAAGTCCAGCGGCTACCGTATCGGACCATTTGAAATTGAGAATGAAATTATGAAACTTCCATACGTTTTGGAGTGTGCCGTTACTTCCGTGCCGGACCCAATCCGCGGTCAGGCAATCAAGGCAAGTATCGTTCTTGCCAACGGTGAAGAGGGAACGGATAAACTGCGGAGTGAGATTATGAAATCCTTGAAAAAGAATATTGCGTCATATAAATGGCCAAAAATACTTGACTTTACGAAGGAATTGCCTAAAACTATAAGTGGTAAGATTCGTAGAAAAGAAATCAAGGAGAATGACTGGAATGAAAATGAAGACAACGAATAGTCGGCTTGTCATCACCGGAATGGGTGCTGTGACACCGATTGGAATTGGCGTAGAGAATTATTGGAAAAATCTTGTGGCCGGAAAATGCGGCGTGGAAGCGATTACCCGCTTTGACACCGAGGAGCTGCCGGTAAAAATTGCGGCTGAAGTCAAAGATTTTAATGCGGAAGACTTTATGCCAAAGAAACTGACGCGTGAAATGGACGTGTTTATGCAGTATGGTTATGCGGCAGCGATGGAAGCAATCGCGGATGCCGGAGAGGAAATTACTGTACCGGAGCGCATGGGTATCGTCGTTGGTACGGCGCTTGGCGGTATTTCACCGATTGCAGAAGTGCAGGATGGATTAAGCAAGGGAGAGCATAAAAAAGTCAGCCCGCGCTTTGTGCCGAAAATTATCGGCAATGAGGCAGCAGCCCAGGTGGCAATTGCAAAAGGCTATCGTGGTCCAAGTCTGACGGTGAGCACAGCATGTTCTTCCGGCGGTGACGCAATCAGTACCGCCTGCATGTTAATCATGTCCGGACAGGCAGATGCTGTTCTTGCGATGGGAACGGAATCCGCATTATCCCCATTGTTTATTCAGGGACTGGCTTCAGCACATGCTTTGTCCACCAATAATGAAAATCCGCAGCAGGCGAGCCGCCCGTTTGATAAAGACCGTGATGGTTTTGTCATTGGCGAAGGCGGTGGCGCACTGATTATTGAAACCGAAGAAAATGCGAAAAAACGTGGTGCTAAAATTTATGCGGAACTCGCAGGATTTTCCAACTGCACCGACGGCTACCATGTAACAAGCCCGCATCCGGAAGGAATTGGTGCGGTATTCTGCATGGAAAAAGCAATCGAGCATGCAGGTATTACAAAAGAATCCGTAGATTATATTAATACACATGGAACTTCTACCGGTATGGGTGACCCAATTGAAACGAATGCGATTGCAGAACTTTTTTCAGAGCATGCTGGCGAAATGGCTGTGACTTCGACAAAGGGCGCAACCGGACATATGATGGGTGCCGGCGGTATCACCGAGGCAATTACTTGTATCCAGTGTATTCGCACCGGTGTTGTTCCACCAACATTAAATCTGGATGAATTGGATGAAAAATGTGCATCCTTGAATTATGTTCCACATAAGGCAATTGAAAAAGAGGTTCGTGTGGCAATGAGTAATTCGTTTGGATTTGGCGGACAGAATTCAAGTGTGATTTTTTGCCGTTACGAGTGATGAATAATTATGATGTAATAGTTAATAAAAAGAGATGGTTAATTTCCCATTCGGAATCGCTTCCGCTGAGAGAACACACGCAGCGGTGCGTGAGGGCAGACTACGCCCTCTGCGCACCGGCGGTGTTCAACATTCCTCATGGTGAAATTAACCGTCTTTTTTTTTCTCATTATATCATAATTAGTTTTGACAAAAGAGGAATTCCTTATGCGGGCAAGCTGGTCAATGCCCCTGCTGTTACGCAGCTCAATGAGTGAAAACGCCCATGATGCGCAAAAGATTCCGCTTGATTATTGCAATTAAAAAACATTGTAACAGATAAAAAAACAACTGAAATTTTTGCATATTTTTCAAAAAATCGGAAATCCTATAAGAAAGTCACAAGTGGATGACTTTGGAAAGGATGATTTTATTTGGGCAAGAAGAAATTTTTTGCAGCGGCTTTTGCAGCGTTTGTTTTGTGGGCTATTGTGATTTTGCAGACTGTATTAACCAGATGGTATGTTTCGCAGACTGCTTTTGAACAGGCATTTGCAAAAAGTGACATTATGAAAGCATCAACTCAGGAAGCGGCTGCTGATACAAGAAATATAAATAGTAACAATCGTGTGATGGAAGGTGTGGTAAATGGCAGGCTGAATGCATCGGAGCAGCAAACAATGGCGGACAAACTTTTTCGTCAGTTTGGCGGTGGAGAAGTAATGAACAGCAATTCCGATAGCAGTTCGGATTACTATGTCGCATACGGCTATACAAGCGGATTTGAAAGTTCCAAAAAGGTAAATGGCAGACGCATAAATATGATGGCTGCATTTTCTTATGATGAAAAAAAGGATGTTACAAAAGTTGTGTTTGGAACACCGCTGATTAACAGCGATTTTTGATTTTGTGGGAATGTTTATCTTCCTGCCGCATACAATAAAAGAAAAAGGCGTGTGCGTATGCTCAATAAACTTTGGGGATTTATGATTCTCATTGGGATTTTGTTTGCGGCGGCAACCGGCAAAATCGGAGAAATCGGAACAGCAGCACTGGATTCGTCAAAAGAAGCAGTGACTTTATGTATTACGATGCTTGGCATCATGTCCATGTGGACAGGACTTATGAATATTGCAAAAAAGGCAGGAATTATCGATGCGCTTACAAAAGCACTTCGACCGGTTCTTGCCTTTTTATTTCCGGGCGTGCCAAAAGAGCATAAGGCAAATGAATATATGGCCGCCAATATGATTAGCAATGTGCTTGGGCTTGGATGGGCGGCTACGCCGGTTGGTTTAAAGGCAATGGAAGAATTGAAAAAATTAAATCATGGAAGCCACATTGCCAGTGCGGATATGTGTACTTTTTTGATTATCAATATTTCCTCTTTGCAATTGATTCCGGTTAATATTATAGCGTATCGAAGCCAGTATGGTTCTGCCTCGCCTGCTTCAATTCTTGGCATGGGGCTGGTGGCTACAATTGTATCGACGGCAGCCGGTGTTATTTTTTCTGTAATAGCAAGAAAAGTATCAAAGAAAAAGGGGGAGCGGTAAATGGAAGTCCTTTATTATATTTCAGATTGCATGATACCATTCGTGATTCTCTATCTTGTCGGCTATGGCATGTGCAAAAAAGTGGATATTTTTGATTCGTTTATTGAGGGAGCCAAAGATGGATTTTTGACGGTCTATAAAATTCTGCCGACGTTAATTGGTTTGATGATTGGTGTAGGAGTTTTGCGGCAGTCCGGTTTTATGGAGTGGCTCGCCGGTATGTTTGCACCGGTTGTAAATATCCTTCATTTTCCGGGCGAACTGCTTCCGCTTTTTATCGTGAAAATGTTCTCATCCTCGGCGGCAACCGGTCTTTTGCTTGATATATACAAAACATATGGAACAGATTCCTATCTTGGCACATTAGCGTCAGTTCTTATGAGTTGTTCGGAAACCATTTTCTATACCATGAGCGTTTATTTTATGACGGCGCGCGTGACCAAAACGCGTTATACACTTACCGGTGCATTGGTGGCAACTTTTGCCGGGGCGATGGTGGCGGTTTTGCTGGTGGGAATGTCGTAAAAAAATTCCTTACTTTTGCAACATTTTCCAGTTATCATTCGTTATATAAGTACAAGGTACATGATTAATGGACGTGTAAATGAAAGTAAGGAGAGTGATTTTATGAAAATGAAAAAGATTTTGGTGTCGATGTTTTTGCTGTTTTTTGCATTGTGTCTGAAAGCAAATGTTTCAAATGCAGCGGAGATTTCTGCGATGGAGCGGTTGGATTACTGGGATGTTTCTAAGGAATATACGATTACCAATCAGGATGCAACCTATCATGCCTATTTATCGAAAGATAAAAAAGAAAGCTGGATTTTTAAAGCGGATTTGTTAAACAAAGAGAAAATGCTGGATATCATATTTCCTCAAAAAATTGAAAATGCGCCGGTTGTGAGATTGGGATATAGTGCAGATTTATATCAGGGGGAAGAAGCTGCGTGGCCACAAAACTTATTTGGTGTGACAATGTTTGATTATTGTGATGCCGACAGCCGCCCGACTTTGGAAATACTTAATGTTAAATCCGTTGTGATGCCTGATACAATTCGCGAGATGGGATCTTGTACTTTTGGTGCAATGGGAAACTTAAAATATATTCATTTGTCAGACAAACTTACAAGTTTGAAAAATGGAACATTTTTCGGAAGCAAAGATATTAAGAAAATTGATTTTCCGGCAAAATTTAAAGTGGAGGCTGCGAATGTTTTTGGCTACTGTAATGGGCTGCCGGGGCTTGCACATGAAACTAAATATTTAAAAAATGACATACTTACATTTTCCGGTAATATGGTTGTCAATCAAACGGAAAAAACATTGATTCAGGTAATGCCGGATACAAAGAAAATTACAATACCAAAAAGCGTGAAATGGATTGAGGCGACGGCGTTTAAAAACACTAGCCTAAAAACGGTAAAAGTGTCGAAGAAAAACAAATATTTTGCGGTTCATAAAAGATGTTTGTATCGGAAGGCGGAAAAAGAACTTGTTTATGTGTTTGGCAAGGGAAGCACGTTGACATTGT
>OMGK01001805.1_pt1 | contig 10774 bp, 10 predicted proteins | sample 1645881 | NCBI WGS metagenome assembly OMGK01 (sample SAMN00849303, study PRJEB25192) | human gut metagenome
TTGATCTGATGAATGCCTATGAGGAGCTTGGCACGATTATCGGAGAGGCTGTGGAGGATGATCTGGTTAATGAGATTTTCAGTAAGTTCTGTATGGGAAAATAGAGTTGGTTTTTGGCAGACAAATGGATGAGGATATAGAGAAGATGGAAGAGAAAAAGATTCCGTATGTAAAGGAAGAGTATGATGTAGCAGTGGTCGGTGCCGGACATGCAGGCTGTGAGGCAGCATTGGCGTGTGCAAGGCTCGGATTGGAAACGATTATTTTTACCGTGAGTGTGGACAGTATCGCGATGATGCCGTGTAATCCGAATATCGGAGGAAGCTCGAAGGGACATTTGGTACGCGAGATCGATGCGCTTGGCGGAGAGATGGGAAAGAACATTGATAAGACTTTTATTCAGTCAAAGATGTTAAATAAATCCAAGGGACCGGCTGTTCATTCCCTGCGCGCACAGGCAGACAAGATGAATTACAGCATGGAGATGAGAAAGACACTCCAGAATACCGATCACCTGACAATCCGGCAGGCAGAGGTCTCAGAGATCGTGACGGAGGATGTGGAGGCAGAAAACGGAACCAAAGTGATGAAAATCACAGGAGTAAAGACGTTCTCAGGAGCACTTTATCAGTGCCGTGCTGTTGTATTATGTACTGGAACTTATCTGCGTGCAAGATGTCTGACCGGTGAGATGATTACGTACACTGGTCCGAATGGGTTGCAGGCAGCAAATCATCTGACCGATTCCCTGAAAGCGCACGGCATCGAGATGTTCCGTTTTAAGACCGGAACACCTGCCAGAATCGATAAGAGATCCATTGATTTCTCCAAGATGCAGGAGCAGAAGGGGGATGAGAGAGTCGTTCCATTTTCTTTTACGACCAATCCGGAGGATGTTCAGATTGACCAGGTATCCTGCTGGCTGACATATACGAATGAAAAGACCCATGAAATTATCCGGAACAATCTGGACCGGTCTCCAATCTATGCCGGAATTATAGAGGGAACCGGACCGAGATACTGTCCGTCTATCGAGGACAAAGTAGTGAAATTTGCCGATAAGGACAGGCACCAGATTTTTATCGAGCCGGAAGGACTGAATACAAATGAGATGTATGTCGGTGGAATGTCATCTTCTCTGCCGGAGGATGTGCAGCATGAGATGTACCGCACTCTGCCGGGATTAGAGCATGTGAAGATTGTCCGGAATGCCTATGCGATTGAGTATGACTGTATCAATCCGAACCAGCTGTACGCAACGTTGGAGTTCAAGAAGATTAAGGGACTTTTTTCAGGTGGACAGTTCAATGGAAGCAGCGGGTATGAGGAGGCAGCCTGTCAGGGACTCATTGCCGGTATCAATGCGGCGATGGAGATTCTCGGAAGAGAGCCGCTGGTGCTGGACCGATCGGAGGCTTATATCGGAGTTCTGATTGATGATCTGGTGACGAAGGAGAATCATGAACCATATCGTATGATGACGTCGCGTGCGGAATACCGTCTGTTGCTTCGACAGGATAATGCGGATCTGCGTCTCACGAAAAAGGGATATGAGATCGGTCTGATCTCAAAAGAGCGGTACGACTGGGTCTGTAAAAAAGAGCAGATGATCAAAGAGGAGATTGACCGTGTTGCGAAGGTTCATGTAGGTGCGAACAAAGAAGTGCAGGCTCTTCTGGAGAGTTACGGGAGTATACCGTTAAATACCGGTGTGACGTTAACGGAGCTGATCCGCAGACCGGAGCTTGATTATGATAAGCTGGCGCCGATCGATCATGAGAGACCGGAACTTCCGGAAGAAGTGAGAGAGCAGGTTAATATTCTGATTAAGTATGATGGGTATATTTCCAGACAGATCAAGCAGGTGGAAAACTTTAAGAAGCTGGAGAAGAAAAAAATACCGGAAGGATTCGATTATGATGAGGTTCCGAGTCTGCGCATTGAGGCGCGGCAGAAGTTAAAGCTGTACAGCCCGACATCGATCGGTCAGGCGTCGCGTATCTCCGGTGTATCGCCGGCGGATGTTTCGGTATTGCTGGTGTACATGGAACAGATGAATCATCATGGGGAACATCATTCATAGGAGTATCATTCATAAAAAGAAAAACAGCGCAGAAATGGAGAGGTGGTTTATGGCGTATAATCTTGAAAAGTTCAAAAAAGGCCTGGATGATTTGCAGATCCATCTGGACGAAAAACAGATGGGACAATTTCTAACCTATTATGAACTTCTGGTAGAAACGAATAAAGTTATGAACCTGACCGCTATCACAGAGTTTGACGAAGTAATTGAGAAGCATTTTCTTGACAGCCTTTCGTTGTGTCATGTGAAGGATTTAAGAAGTATCGAAGATCGACCGGAGACATATCGGATTCTGGATCTTGGGACGGGGGCAGGTTTTCCAGGAATTCCTTTAAAGATTGCTTTCCCGAAACTTCAGATTGTATTGGCAGATTCACTGAATAAGAGAATCCGTTTCTTACAGGAGGTCATTGATACACTCGGATTGAAAGATGTGACTGCTGTTCATGGAAGAGCAGAGGAGATGGGCAGAAATACATTATATCGGGAACAATTTGACCTATGTGTGTCCCGTGCCGTGGCAAATTTATCCTCCCTCAGCGAGTATTGTATTCCATTTGTGAAGACCGGCGGAGCATTTATTTCCTATAAATCAGGAGAGGTGGATGAGGAAGCCACACAGGCAAAGAGAGCCATTTATCTTCTTGGTGGTGAAGTGAAGGATATTTACAAATTCGATCTGTTTGATCAGAAGCGTTCGTTTGTTGTGATTGAGAAAGAGAGGAAGACGCCGAAAGCTTATCCAAGAAAAGCCGGCACACCGACAAAAGAACCGCTGCAGTAACAAAAAAGAGAGATGATGCGATGGATCCTTGATCCGGTCGTGTCATCTCTCTTTTGATTTTATGAAGTATTTGATTGTATAAGGTATGACGTTACATTAGTGATCTTCATGCAAAAACATTCGCATGATGTTCAGAAGCTTATCCGGTACTTCAAGCTGCGGGGTAAGACCTGCATTTGAAATATAGGCGGTTTCGACAGCCGCGTTTTTGTGCGCATAAGAATCTGCAATGGCAACCGCATCTGTCATGGAACGGCTTTCGATAATATATAGCGGAATGGTAAGCCTTTTCACGGCATGTCCGATTGCATTGTCGGTGTAATGTTCCTCGATGCTTGCCATCAGATATTTTCCGTGGCTCTTTCCCATATGCGACGCCTCGTAGTAGGCATCGAGCATCTTGCTCGATACAAGCTGCGGTCTGCTAAAATATGTTTTCTGCAGTGTCCGCCGGATATTGGATTCGTGTGTCCGGACATTGTAGAGAAATGTTCCCAAGATCGGCAGCTCCAGCAGTGTCTTTTTGACAGAGGAATACTTGTCCGGTGTGCGGTCAAAGCTGCTCATCGCAGGCGGATTGATCGCAGTGATGCTTGCGAGAAGATTCGGATTCATATTCTGGGCAAGTACCGCAAATGAGATGGAATTGCCTGTCGTCACAACATCCGGGCGTTCCCCGATCACATCATGAATAAAATCTGTGAGAAGCTGTACATACAGGTAATTGGTATAAGTCAGATAAGGTTTGTCCGAGCGGCCGCATCCCAACAGGTCTATTGTATATACCGTATAATGCTTCTCAAGCTTTTTCACAAGTCTGCACCACTCATAAGAAGAAGAGATCGGATTTAATTCGTGAATGAGAAGGAGCGGAGAACCGGAGCCGCGCTTGGTATAAAAAATACTGCCGTTCTTCCAGTGATAGTAGCTGCCGCTTTCCGTCTTTAAAATATTTTTCATCTCTGCTGTCATATCGATGAAGCGGTTCACAAGATGAATCGTGCCTGCAGCAAGAGCAGTCAGCAGAAAGAAATGTCTGATATTCTTTTTCATGCTATTGTTCATAGAACCTCCCGTAATCTTTGCAAAACGTTTCCTATTACTTATATTATAGCCGCTTTCCATAACTTATACAAATTAAAAATTCTGAAAATATAAATTTTTGCTTTTCATTGAATTACGTTTGGTATAAAATAATACTGGTAATTTGGTTTTTAATATCAAACATATGTTCGGTGGCGAAATGGTAGAAGAATATATTCAGAAAATTTATGAGGAACTTTTAAAAGAGAAGCAGAACAGTGCGAAGCGGATTTCTGATTTACAGATTCATTTGAAAGAGACGCAGGCAATGATCCATTTGCTTGAGGAGACGAATGATCCTAATTATGAGTCGTTTACTCCAAGAAAAGTAAATTCCAGAAATAAGCAGAAAATCGATGAATTGCATGCAGAGATGAAAGAACTCGAGGAAGCAATTCAGCATGAGACAGACTACCATACGCAGCAGATGGAAAGAGTGGAAGAAGCGGCGAAGGTATTGCGGCAGGCGGAAGCAGATGTTGCATACAGGTGTGACAGAAATACACTTGAGGAAGAAAGGTATCATACGTCTCTCCTTGAAACGCAGGAGAATGAGAGACAGCGCATTTCACGCGAACTTCATGACAGTACCGTTCAGAATCTTACGGCAATGGTTCACATGGCAGAACTGTGCAGTAAACTGGTGGATATGGATCCGATCCGGTGTAAGCTGGAACTCAGTAAGATGATCAAGAATCTCAGGGAGATCATCGATGATACCAGAAAGATGATTTATAACCTGCGCCCTATGTCTTTTGATGATATTGGTCTGGATATTACAATCGAGAGAACTTTGGACAAGCTGGAAGCAACCGGCACGAAGAAGATTCATTTTGTAGTGGAAGGAACTCCTTATCAATTAAAACCGATTATCGGGATAACGTTACTTAGAATTATTCAGGAGGCATGCAGCAATGCGATCTGTCATGCAAACCCGACTCTGATACATGTTCTGTTAAGATACGAGCAAGGGGCTATCACGGTAATAGTCGAGGATGATGGAACAGGATTTGATGTTCATATTCTGGATGAGCGTCCAAGGGATGATAATTCTGGGTTTGGAATGTCTATGATGAAAGAACGAGTATATTTATTATCCGGTTCGATACAGATTGACTCTAAGATCGGTGTTGGAACAAAAATTATAGTGAAAGTACCTATTAGTAACAAGGAGGAGTTTTAAATGGCAGTAAAAGTAATGATTACAGATGATCATTCATTGATTCGTGAAGGATTAAAGCAGCTGTTGGAACTGGAAGGAGACTTTCAGGTAATTGCAGAGGCGTGTGATGGTATTGATTGCATGGAAAAATTAAAAGAGCAGATACCGGATGTTTTGTTGCTGGATATCAATATGCCGCGCATGAATGGACTTGAAGTTTTGCAGAAGATTAAAGATGAAAAAATAGATGTCAAGATTCTTGTTCTTACCGTACATAATGAAGTAGAGTATTTATTGAAAGCAGTGGACATCGGAATCAATGGTTATCTGTTGAAAGACTCCGAGTCTTCTGAATTGAAAAAAGCAATCTTATCTGTTGTTGATGGAGAAGATTACATACAGCCGAGTCTGATTCCTGTATTGAATGCAAAAATGATTGACCGGGATATGGACAGTGAGAAGATTGAAAAACTGACGAAGAGAGAACTCGAAGTGTTGAAACTTCTTGCGGTTGGAATGTACAATAAGGGAGTAGCTGATGAATTGCACATCAGTGAACGTACTGTGAAGAATCATGTATCAAGTATTTTTAAAAAGATTGATGTTTCTGATCGTACGCAGGCAGCGGTATTTGCTATTCGGAATAATTTGATTTCTATTTGATTTCTATTCATTAGTATTAGAGAGTATAAAGATTGAGTGTTTCGGGAATCATCCGGTACACTCAATTATTTTATAGAAAATAATGTTTATTACTACATAAAAATATTTTAAAACGCGTATTATTGGACAAATCATCACAATGTTTCACGTGAAACATTATATAAATGAAATGTTTCACACATGTTTTCTACAAGATTTTGTATTTATAAAAAAACAGAAATACAACAGTTTGAAATCACTGTGAAAATGTTTCACGTGAAACATTTCATACGAACTTTCCTATAGAAAAGAATATGTAAAAGTGTTATAATGAACTCTGTCGAGTTCATATTAGAAGTTTCAATGAAACTTCGGATGCGCAAAAAGAAGCGCAAACAGAAGAGATAATGAACTCTGGAAAACAAAACGTACCAAATGAACAGGGTAATAAAAATTTAAAAGAGGTAATATATGAGCAGAATAATTGCAATCGCAAACCAAAAAGGTGGTGTTGGTAAGACAACCACAGCTATCAATTTATCATCCTGTCTTGCAGAAGCAGGAAAGAAAGTGTTGACCATTGATCTTGACCCGCAGGGAAATATGACAAGCGGATTAGGCGTTGATAAAAACGAACTGGAAAATACTGTATATGAATTGATGCTGGATGAGTGTTCCATCAAAGAGAGTATGGCAGATACCGTAGTAGAAGGAATGAAGATTATCCCGTCCAATGTGAATCTTGCCGGAGCAGAGATCGAGTTACTTGGTATCAATGAAAAGGAATATATTTTAAAAAATGCCGTAGATTATATCAGGGATGATTATGATTTTATCATCATTGACTGCCCGCCGTCCTTAAATATGTTGACAATCAATGCGATGACAACCGCGGATTCAGTGCTGGTTCCAATTCAGTGTGAGTATTACGCACTTGAGGGATTGAGCCAGCTGATCCACACGATTGATCTGGTACAGCAGAGACTGAATCCAGATCTCGTCATCGACGGAGTTGTCTTCACGATGTATGATGTGCGAACCAATCTGTCCAATCAGGTAGTAGAGAATGTAAAAGAAAATCTTGATACCAAGATCTATGAGACACTGATTCCGAGAAATATCCGATTAGCAGAGGCTCCATCTCACGGACTTCCGATCAATATGTATGATTCAAAATCAGCGGGAACAGAAAGTTATCGTATGTTGGCAAAAGAAGTGATGGAGAGATAAGGAGGAGAACTATGGCTGCTGCAAAAAAAGGTGGACTGGGAAAGGGAATTGATTCTTTAATTCCAAACAAAGTAAGTGCCACAAAAACGGAAGCAAAGAATGAAAATGTGAAAAACGATAAAGTCATCGAGGGTGTTCTGGTAAATATCAATAAGGTAGAACCGAATCGGGAACAGCCAAGAAAGAATTTTGATGAGGATGCCCTGTTGGAATTGTCCGAGTCAATCAAACAGTTTGGTGTGTTACAGCCTCTGCTTGTACAGGACAGAAAAGGATATTATGAAATTATTGCCGGCGAGCGCAGATGGCGAGCAGCGAAACTTGCCGGATTAAAAGAGGTTCCAGTAATTATCAAGAATCTTTCCAACCAGGAAGTCGTAGAAATCTCCCTGATCGAAAATATCCAGAGAGAAAACTTAAATCCGATTGAGGAAGCAATCGCATACAAGCGGTTACTGACAGAGTTCAATCTGAAACAGGATGAAGTTGCCGAGCGTGTATCGAAGAGCAGAACCGCTGTCACAAATTCCATGCGACTGTTAAAACTCGACGAGAGAGTACAGCAGATGGTAATTGATGACATGATCTCGACCGGACATGCGAGAGCACTTCTCGGTATTGACGATCAGGAAAAACAGTATACGACAGCACAGAAAATTTTCGACGAAAAACTGAGTGTGCGTGAGACGGAAAAACTGGTAAAGAAGATCCAGCAGGAAAAAGATCAGCCGGAAGCAAAGGAAGAGGTAAAGATCGATCCGAAGATGGAAGCAATCTGCCGTGATCTGGAAGAGAAGATGAAAGTCATTCTTGGAACAAAGGTTGCCATCAATCAGAAGGATAACCAGAAGGGCAGGATCGAAATTGAATATTATTCTATGGATGAACTTGACCGTATCATGGATCTGTTTGGATCCATCCGAAAATAGACAGAGTAAGATTCTGATAAAAGTCATATCAGAATAAAGAGAGAGGAAGCATATGATTTCACAGTATTTAGGTTTTGATTCCGATTATATTATTATCGGACTTAGCGCAGTGGTTCTGATTCTATTGATTCTTATCATTGTAAATATAGCGCAGATGCGGAAGCTGAAAAAAGCATACAAAGTATTTATGAGCGGAAAAAACGGTAAGAATCTGGAAGATACCCTGATCAAGCGTCTGGATCAGGTAGATACACTTCTTGAGGCAAACAATGAGAATGAAAAAACAATCAAATCATTGTTTGAGGCCATGCAGCTGACCTATCAGAAGATGGGACTGATAAAGTATGATGCGTTCAACGAGATGGGAGGAAAACTCAGTTTTTCTCTTGCCATGCTGGATGTAAGGAATAACGGATTTATCATCAATGCCATGCACACACGCGAAGGCTGCTATACATATATCAAAGAGATCGTAGATGGTAATTCCATTATCGTGTTATCGGATGAGGAGCAGAAAGCTCTCGACAGAGCTATGGGAAAAACAGAAAACAACGAATGAGGATAATGTATGAGAATACAACTGGTAAGAACACTGCAAGGGGGGGAGAAACTTGCAGGGCCGGTCATAACGAAGGAAAATGAAATTCTCATTTCTGAGGGAACAACGCTGAAAACGGAATATCTGGATCTGATCTCCTTTCTGGGAATCGAGACCGTGTGTATCGAAGACCCCTATGAGGAAGATGAAACACCACATGATATTATCAGTAACGAAAAACGGGAAGAATATATTGAAAAAATAAAATCTATTCTGGAAAAGCATATTTATCACAGGGGCAGTTCTCTTCGGGAAATTGAATACGTCGCAGAGGACATTATTCAGGATGTCATGCAGGCGGATGAAAATATGGTAATTGATCTTTTGGAACGCGAAGGTAATTTGTACGAACATACACTTGTAGTAACAAAATTATGTATTATAGTCGCAAAAAAAATGAAGCTCACTGCGGAGCAGATTTACAGACTTGCACTGGGAGCATTGCTGCATGATCTGGGACTCCGCTACATTACGGTGCCGTATATCAACTGCGACATCAACGAATTGTCAGAAGCAGAGGCTTTTGAATACCGGAAGCATCCGATCCTTGCGTACTCTGTTCTGGAGGAAGAAAAATGGATGGATCCTTTTGTAAAAAAAATGGTACTTGTACATCATGAGAGAAGAGACGGTTCCGGATTTCCGTTGAAGCAGAAAACGCGGGATACGGAATGTGGAATATTACAGGCATGTGATGCGTTCGACTGTTTTATCAGCGGGATGGAATGCAGACGTATGAGCATCCAGCAGGCACTTGAGTATCTGGTGGAAGGTACGGATATTTTTTATGACAGGAGAATTGTGCGTGTGATCGAGCGGCTCGTCGCACGCTATCCGGTCGGGACGAGAGTCCGGCTCAATACCGGAGAGTCCGGCATCGTTTTAAAACAGACAGAAAATTCCATCCGGCCTGTAATTAGAATTTTGGATGAAGAGGACCGGTTGACGGAAAAGATATACCAGTTGAATAAGAACAAGAATGTATCTATTCTTCAGGTCGAAAACTAGAAACAGAAAGAGGTGAAGATAGAAAATGCATAAATTTCTAAGAGCCATCGGGTTCAGTCATATTACAAAAGAACAGCTGCAGCATATTTTTGCAGATATTATAAGCGCACCGACGGTTCAGAAGGCAGCACTTGATTCGGAGGGCAATGAATTTGCAGAACTGTCAAAGGAGTACGGAGATTTTTTCGGAATCTCTGTCCGGGGCGTGTATAACGAAGATGATACCTTTGAGATGGAATATTACTATCCGTATTTGTGTGGAAAGAACATATCCACAATAGAACCCGCAGAAGTGGAAAAACATGCGGAAAAAGAATCCTATGCGGGGATATGTGATGAAGTCCGCATTGGAGTGACACTCATTTTTTATCTTCAGAATGTGGTGGATTATCTTGCGGTCAGCAAGAGCAAAGGATATATGAATCTGGCAGACGGCGTCATTTTAGCTGCGCTGTCTACGGAGGGAAAGATTTTATTCCCGATCAATAAGGCGGAGAAAAAAGTGCCTCATGCGCCAAAGGAGGGAACAGACCGGAATCATCTGATTGCCGCGGCAAGAGACGGGGATGAGGATGCGATCGAGAATCTGACGCTGGAGGACATTGATACCTACTCGCTGTTGTCAAAAAGGATCACACATGAAGATGTGCTTAGCATTGTGGATACCTACTTTATGCCGTACGGTATCGAGAGCGATCAGTATTCGGTGCTCGGCGAGATCATGGATGTGACACTGCTCCAGAACCGTTTCACGGAGGAAAATGTATATTCCATGGAAATCATGTGCAATGATATTCTTTTCAGCGTCTGTATCAATCAAAAAGATCTGCTCGGCGAACCGGAAGTGGGCAGACGTTTTAAGGGAAATATCTGGATGCAGGGCAGCGTAAAATACCGGGATTAGTTTGTGATTTTCCTATGGTCTTTTGACGGATAATATGATAAAATGAATAAGCTGTATACAGAGAAGCCTGTATACAGCAAATATATGTTTCCTTAGTTAAATGGATATAACAGCCCCCTCCTAAGGGGCAACTAAGTGCAGACCATTTAGTGAGACACAACTGGATTTTAGAGTTTGCAAAAAGGCTAAAATCAATATATAATAACAGAGGCAATTCATCACGCAAGTGATTGGATTCATAAACATGGCAGCCGGAGCCAAAAAGGCTGAAAAGCCCGAAAATACGGCATTTGTTCCCTTAGTTAAATGGATATAACGGGGTCCTCCTAAGACTCTATTGTAGGTTCGATT
>OMGK01001812.1_pt1 | contig 10740 bp, 9 predicted proteins | sample 1645881 | NCBI WGS metagenome assembly OMGK01 (sample SAMN00849303, study PRJEB25192) | human gut metagenome
GGGGCGGTCTTTTTAACCGCAAAAACCGAGCAGGACGGTAAAGTCTGCATGGCGCTTCCTGACGGTTTTGAGCCCGCTCCTCTGACAGTGATCGTCAATGCCGGGGAAGGGCACCAGAACCAGTGGAAGCTGAGCAAAGAAGACTTTTCTTTAGGTGCTGACAGCAAAACGGCTGTGAGCACTGTAAAACTTGAAATCCTTAATAAAGAGGCCGAGACAAACACAGCATCTCCAAAAATTTACTCTCAGGAAGAACTTGACGCCGCTTTGAAAACGGCCAGAGAGCAGACGGAGATGCAAGTGATTGCCCCGCTGAGAAAACAGCTGGCAGAGGCTCAGCAGCCTAAAATCACATGGCGCGATATCGTCGGCGGTTTGGGCTGGTGCTTAGGATTGGGCGGTCTGTTTGCCTGGATATCGACACGCAGACAAAAGAATAAATGACAATAAAAAAGGATTTTTCAGCGGCTTCGAGAATCGCTTCAGCATTAGTTTTCGGAGTGGTCGTTTCTGTGCTGCCAAATATCACGGCAGCGCTCTGCGCGCTGTTCTTTTCTTTTTTGATCATCTTTCTCTTCCCAACTGACGCCAAACATCTTATTAAGCGCTGGCTTCAAATCAATCTTTTTATTCTTTTTATTTGGCTGGTCACTCCTTGGACGACGCCCGGAACTCCCATCGGACCCGGCGAGATCTTTTCTTATGAGGGTGTTTACCTTTCCGCTTTGGTGACGGTTAAAGCTAATGCTTTGTTTTTTGTTTTCTATGCATTGGTCAGTTTGTTGTCTTTCTCTCGGCTGGCAGCAGGTCTTAAGTCCCTCAAGTTTTCGGAGAGCCTCATAGTTATCCTGCTTTTCTGTGCGAGAGGCATCGATATTTTTGAAAGCGAATACCGTCGAATGAAAGAGGCAGCAAAGCTCCGGGGATTTGAGATGAAAGCAAATAAGCGGACCTATCAAACCGTGGCAGCGGTTATTGCACTTTTGTTCGTTCGAGCAGTTCGGCGGAGCCGTGTTCTCGACGATGCGATGAAATTAAGAGGTTTTGACGGCCATATACGGACCCTGAACCATGAAGTTTGGAGATATAAAGATACGTTCCTTTTAATGTTATTTTGCTGTGCTTCGGTGGTATTTGCCTATCTGGGCTGGAGATAAGTCGTGAGTCTTCTGGAAATTAAAAATTTAAATCTGACCTATCCGAACGGAAAGAAGATTTTTGAGAATGCCGAAATCACTCTGCAGCCCGGAGAGAGTCAAGCTCTGTGGAGTCCCAACGGAACCGGTAAAACTTCGCTCTTTAGAGTGGTCACCGGACTCTTGAAACCGCAAACCGCCGATATTTTCTTAGAAGACAAAGCTGTAACGAACGAAGAAGAGTTCAAAGCGCTGCGGCTTAAAGTCGGCTTTGTGCTCCAGCACGCCGACGATCAGCTGTTTTTTCCTCAGGTCATAGATGACGTCGCTTTCGGTCCGCTCAATCAAGGTTTAAGCGAAAAAGAGGCAAGAAAGGTCTCCGAAGAAGCTTTATCCAATTTGGGCATTCTCGAGCTCAAAGACGCTTTGAGCTACGAATTATCCGGAGGACAGAAAAAACTTGTCACGCTTGCATGCGTTCTTTCTATGAAACCGCAGGTATTGCTCTTAGATGAACCCACGAACGGACTCGATGTTGACAGTAAACAAAGGTTGATCGAAGTGATCAATAAGATTGATGCCGCCAAAATCATCATCAGCCACGACCCCGATATGCTGTCCTCAACCTGCACAAAATTTTCGACGATTCGAAACTGCAGAATTGAATCGATTGCCAAGCCGGAAATGCATGAACATTGGCACACGCACTTTTACGGAGGGGTCCCTCATACTCATCATGAATCTACCTAATGCAGAGTTCTTCCTCCTCTACTTGGGCGATCGAAAGTCTGTATGAAACGCCTATGGCATAAGATGGAAAGCATAGAAGAATTAAGGAAGCTAACCAATGACCGAGCTCAAGATTGAGAAAGTCACAGAGGACAGTCCGCTGAAAGCAAAGGTTCAGCGGATCTATATAAAGTCTTTTCCGCTCTTTGAGCGCGTTTCCCTGGAACCCTTTTTTAACTCCGTTTCCGACGGTGTCGAGATCTTTGCGCTAAGCGACGAAGAAGACGTGGTTGCTTTTTTCTGCACACTCAGAAAAGGAAAGTATTACTACCTCTTTTACCTTGCCGTTGACGAAGATAAACGCGGTAAGGGTATCGGCAGTGACATCTTGTCCGCGGTCATTAAGAACGCGGATGGTGCGACCGTCTTCTTAGACTGCGAGGGCATTTATCCCGGCTGCAAGGACAGAGCCGCACGCGTTAAACGCTTGTGTTTTTACCATCGCAACGGATTTAAAGAAATCGGCCCGCTGCAAACTTGGCGCGGAGAGAAATTCAGAACGCTGGTTTACGGCGACAAAGAAATTTCCGAGCAGGAAATCGAAGATTTCTGGGAGATTTTCGGTCATTTATGGGAGGGGCAGGAGATTGCCACCATTCCTGCGCCGAGTTCACAGGATGGGAAAACAGCAGGAAAAGAACTGTAAAATGCAGGCTCCTAAGGCATAGTCAGCCGGATTATTTAAAAAGCAAATGAAGGCTGGCTAGTCATAAGTAGCCATGGGATTGAGTTAAAGATCAATCAAGTTAACCGATAATAGAAAGAAAAAAAATGAAATTAAAAGCTGTGATCGCTGTGTCCGTTCTCGCTATTGCAGCAGCAACCGGCGGCTGGATGTATTATCGATACGAGTCTGCCCCAAAGAATTTAGAGCTTTACGGTAATGTTGATATTCGGCAAGTGAATCTAGCTTTTCTGTGGCCGGAACGTATCAAGTCGATTCTTGTCGAAGAAGGAGATTTCGTCAAAGCCGGTCAGCCAGTGGCAGAACAGGAAACGGACACACTTAAAATCGAAATTGAACAAGCTAAGGCTGCGGAGCAGGCTGCGTACCAAACTTATTTGGCCTTAAAAAACGGCAGTCGGCCGGAAGACATCGCCAAAGCTGAAGCTGCTGTTTTAGTCGCGCAATCCCGTCTGCATCTAGCTCAGAAAGATTTTGAGCGTGTGGATGGTATCTTTAAGTCCACGAAAGGTCAGGGCGTGAGCAAACAAAGCCTCGACACCCAAAGCAGCCAGCTGCAGGTCGCCAAGAACGAATTGTTCTCTGCCCAAAAGAGCTTGGAACTTGCAAAGATCGGTCCTCGCGCCGAAGATGTTGCCAGGGCCTATGCACAATGGCAGCAGACAAAAGCGCAAGTTGCCCAATTAGAAGTGAAGTTAAAGCAGAGTACGTTGTATGCGCCCCTCGACACAACGGTTCGTTCGAGGCTCCTTCAGCCGGGGGACATGGCTAGTGCTCAAGTGCCTGTATTGGCCCTGGCTATCAATTCTCCTAAATGGGTGCGTGCTTATGTCAATGAAGTCAATCTCGGCAAGATCAAACCAGGGCAGCAAGCTTACGTCACGATAGATGCCTATCCGAACGAAAAAATTCCCGGTCATGTCGGATTCATTTCTTCCGTTGCGGAGTTTACGCCTAAAACTGTTCAGACGCCTGACTTGAGAACCAATCTTGTCTATGAGGTGCGCATCCTCGTTGACGACAAGGAGAATCATTTGAGATTGGGTATGCCTGCGACCGTCAGTTTTGAATAAGAGTACCCATGGCAGAGAACCAAAATGCTCCGGCCGTCTTCGCAAAATCCCTAAAAAAAGTTTTTGCTAATAATAAGAACCGGGCCCTTGACTCTGTCGCACTTAACGGTATCGACCTAGTCGTGCCGAAAGGCGGCTTAGTTTCTTTGGTTGGACCGGACGGCGCCGGCAAAACGACTTTTATGCGTTTGGTCTGCGGGTTGCTGATTCCGACTTCAGGGGAACTGGAAGTCTTCGGTATGAATACCGCAACAGATGCCGAGGCGATTCAGAAACGGATCGCTTACATGCCTCAGCGTTTTGGACTGTATCAAGACTTAAGCATTAAAGAAAATATGGATCTTTTCGCTAATCTTCAGGGTGTTCCGGAAGGTGAACGAAAAGACAAATACCTGAGTTTGGCAGATTCTGATTGACCTTTTTGGCGGCAACGCCCATGAGGTCTATTTTCTGGCCCTGGTTTAATTATTTATATGTAGATATGTAGTAGATATGTTATAATTGGACTCAACAATTGAGGTGGTCTATGTATGTCTCTACTTGCAAAGGCGGAGCCAACGGGCAATACACTTATGTCCGGCTCATGGAGTCTTATCGGGATGAAAACGGAAAGGTCAAGCACAAGGTCGTGCAGAACTTGGGGCGGCTCGACATCCTTTCTCAGTCAGATCCAAACTACTTGGAAAATTTGAAGAAGAAGTATCAGGAAGACTATGCGGAAAAGAGCCGCCTTCAGTCGCTCAATCGACTCGCACAAGTTCAAAGTCTGCTTAGCTTTGACAACAATTCTTCTGCCGGCGCTCCGCTTCCTCTGCTGCAGTACGGACATTACCTCTTAAAAAAGATCTGGGACGACCATCTTCATTTGGATAGAAAGTTCAAAGATATCCAGCACAGACAAACAAAAGCAAAATTCGACTTAAACGCTGTTGTCTCCTACCTGTGCTTCTTGAAAATTCTTGATCCGCACTCCGTTTTTTACTCATTCGGAGATCAGGACGGTTTCTTAGGAGCGCCGGTTCAAGGCATCGGTTTAGACAGTTACTACGATTCTTACGATTACTTGTTTGAGCATAAGGACTCAATCATGAGATTCTTCAATCGCTCAATCAATAATCAGCTTGGGAAAACAAAAGCTACGTTGATTTTTTACGACGTTACCAATGTCTACTTTGAAACGGCGCTTACTGACTTGGAATGCGGCAGACAGCAGATGGATTTCCAAGACCGGCTTCAGGAAGAGGTGCAGCTGGCCTATGAAAACGGCGAGTTGGATGCTGCATGCTTTGACAAGGAAGGAAGACTGGTGCCCGGCCAAAAAACGGATGATTTCATTAAGAAAATTCAGGCGCAGAAAATCGAATACCTTCGAATGAGAGGTCCTTCAAAAGAGCATCGCTTTGACCTTCCGTTAACCTCCATCGCGTTAGTGATTAATGAAGAAGGCATCCCGATTGACTTTTATGTCTACGCCGGAAACGCCTCCGAGTTCAAAACCATGGCCGCTTCAATTGAATCTCTGAAACAGAAATACAACGTTAAAGAGAGCATCGTCGTAGCCGACCGGGGCCTTAATTCTGCAGCGAACTTAAAGATGCTTCAGAGCAACGACCTCGGATTCCTGATGGCACAGAAAGTAAGCAATCTGGACCAGAAGACAACAAAGGCAATGTTCGACCCTGAGGGTTATGTTCCGATCATCAAACAAGGAGAGCAAGTCGCCCGCTTCAAGGTCGTCAAAGACTGGACTAAGAAAGGAAAGCGCAAGGCTGAAGATACTAAATGCACTTTAGTTCTGACCTTTGATAAGAAGAGACAAAAACGAGATCTGGCAGTCCTCGAAGTCTGGAAGCAGCTTGTGCTGAAGAAACAAGCCCAGGGAGTAAAAGTTAAACCCAAGAGCTCCGGCTGGGCTTCCATTGCAAAAACTTCGGAAAAAACAGAGGCGAGAATAGAAGGAATTGATGAAGAGACGTTCGAAGCCAAACGCCGTCTTGCCGGGTACGCAGCTCTCGTTTACAAGAATGCACCTAACTGTCAGGAAACTGACGCTGTGCCGGACGGACGCCTGGCCGCCACCTACCACGAGCTGAACCAGATCGAGAGCTGCTTCCGAATTATGAAATCTCATCTGGGCTTACGGCCCATGTACGTGAGGAACTCAAACCACATTAAAGGTCACATACTTATTTGTGTGATTGCGTTGGGGATTCTCAAACTGCTGCAGTGGAAATTGAATAAATCAGGTACTCCGCTGACAATCCCGGAAATCATACGTGCATTGAATTCTGCGACGACCGTACCCATAAAAAGCGGCGATGAATTAATGTTCCTGCAGTGCTCGAGACCGCAAAACATTAGGAAGGGCTTGGAGGGATTGAATCAAGAAGAACTTAAGGCTGAACTTGCAGAACGCAGGAAGCAGCCAAATCAGGTTGAAATACTCTTTAAAACAGTGGGACTCGTACCGCCGGCCCGCTTAGTTAATCTCAAAGAAATGGGGCGCTGCTTGGGTGTAAGACTTACATCAGAGGAGGCAATTCCGGAATTGGTTAAGGACATGCTCTAGCATGTACACAAGACAATAAATTAAAAAAGCTCTGAACTTGCCGATAATCAAAGAGTTGAGAGCTTTTTATTTACCAGATTCTGCCAAACTCGGGTTTTGGACTGTATCAAGACTTAAGCATTAAAGAAAATATGGATCTTTTCGCTAATCTTCAGGGTGTTCCGGAAGGTGAACGAAAAGACAAATATGGTCAGCTTTTATCGATGACGGATTTAGCTCCGTTTGCCAACCGTTTAGCAGGCAAGCTTTCCGGGGGTATGAAGCAAAAGCTTGCGCTGGCCTGCGCTCTGATCCATGACCCCGAATTATTGATTCTGGATGAACCGACCGCAGGTGTTGATCCGGTCTCGCGAGAAGAGCTCTGGAAAATTCTTAAGGCAGCGGTAGCTCAAAAAGGCATGAGCGTGCTCGTGAGCACCGCTTACCTGGATGAAGCAGCCATGTGCCATGATGTGTACATCATCAATAAAGGCGAGATCTTGGCGCAGGGGACTCCTGAAGCGCTGACAGAACCTTATAAGAATCGAGTCTATTTTGCCCGAGCCGACGGCCGTACGCCTCGTCAGATGCTTGATCTGGCGTCACATTCCTCAATGATTTTGGACTCAACTCCTTCGGGAGACGGGGTGAGGCTGCTTTTGAAGAAAGACGCGGATCTTACAGAGGCAGCCAAGGAACTCGATATTCCGGAACTCAGTCCTCAACCGCCGAGGCTGGAAGATGCGTTTATGTCTCTTTTGATCGCAGCGGATAAACCTCAGAAGGATTTTGGAGAAAATGCCGGCATAGAAAACACAAAAATTGACGATGGAAAGCCAGTCATTCTCGTTGAGAACCTTGTTAAGAAATTCGGCAATTTTGTTGCCGTCGACGATACCTCTTTTAGTGTTAAACGCGGAGAGATATTCGGATTGCTCGGACCGAACGGTGCCGGCAAAACTACAACTTTTCGTATTTTATGCGGTCTTCTTCCAGCAACTTCGGGTAAGGTTGAAGTTGCAGGTTTCGATCTCCGAACCGCCAGAGCTTCTGCTCGGCGCACAGTCGGTTACGTAGCTCAGTTTTTTTCTCTTTACAGCATTTTTTCCGTGGGATTTAATCTTAAGTTCTACGGCGGTGCCTACGGATTATTCGGGAACAAATTAAAGACGGCCATGGACGCGGTTGTCAGGCGCTTCGGCCTAACCGGACTTATCAGTAAAAAAGCGGGCGGTTTAAATGACGGCTACAAAAAGCGTCTTTCGATGGCTGCTGCTTTGATGCACAATCCTGATATCTTGTTCCTTGACGAGCCGACGAGTTCCATTGATCCGCTTGCGCGACGTCTGTTCTGGCGAAGCATCAATAGGCTTGCGGATGAAGGCAAAGCCATCATTGTGACGACGCACTTTATGGAGGAAGCGGAGTACTGCACGCGCATTGCGATTCAAGACAGAGGACATATGCTGGCCCTTGGCAGCCCTAAGGAAGTTAAAGCGGTAGCCGGGCTCCCGGAGACAGCCAACATGAACGAAGCGTTTATTAAGATCGTTAAAGCTTACGGCGAGGCAGGGTCAGCAGATGATTAACTCCGATTTTTTGCGCCGATTACGCGCACTGACTATTAAAGAGTGGTGCCAATTAATCAGGGATCCAAGCTCATTCGCTGTCGGACTTGTGCTTCCTTTAGTTCTTATTTTTATTTTTGGCAGCGGCCTTTCTCTGGACTTAGGCAACACTCCGATTGCTGTCATCAACCAAGCGCCCGGTCAGGTTTCGTATGCGATTGAACAAGGGTTTAAAGGTTCTCCCTATTTAACTCCGATTCGATGCGGCAATATTAAAGAGGCGGAAAGCCTCATGAGGAAGAAAGAAGTAAAGGGGATCGTCGTGATTCCCAGTAATTTCGCCGGTCAATTTCAAGCCGGGAAAGGGAAGCTGCAGCTTGTGGTGCACGGCGTTGACACAGTGAGTGCTTCCTCACTCGAACGCTATATTCAGCAGTCCGTTCAACTTAGTTTGGGAAAACTGGGTTATTCATCCGAGAAGGGTGCCGTACCGGTGGTTCGGCTCTGGTTTAACGCGGCAAACTCTTCCACATGGTATTTTGTTCCCGGGCTTGTGGTTATCGTGATTACGATTGTCGGTGCATTTCTTACGGCACTTGTGATTGCACGAGAGTGGGAGCGCGGGACGATGGAAATGTTGTTTTCGACGCCGGTCAAGCCCGCGGAGATTCTGCTCTCAAAGGTGATTCCGTATTTTATTGTCGGCATAGGCGGTTTGTTTCTTTGCCTCTTTGCAGCACGGTTCATTTTTGAGGTTCCGATTGAAGGATCTCTGACAGTTATTATCGGGTCCTCATGCATATACCTTCTGACGGCATTAGGCGCCGGTCTTTGGATTTCTGGTATCACTAAAAATCAATTTTTGGCCTCTCAGCTCGTGATTATTATTAGTTTTTTGCCGAGTGTGATGCTGAGCGGCTTTGTTTTTGACCTGAGAAACGTTCCGTCTGCTATTTCAGCGGTTTCATATGTTCTCCCGCCGACCTATTTTATGGAGCTCATTCGCGCTTCTTTTCTTTCAGGGACAGATGCCGTAACGGTATTAAAGGACGTGTCGATTCTCGCCGGGTATGCCTTTTTATTTTTCTTCTTTGTGACAAGAGCACTTAAGAAGACATTGGAGAAAAAATGACCTTTGGAGAATGGCTAAAGTGGTTCGGCAATCTCTTCGTGAAGGAAATTCTCACGTACTTTATCGATCCGGCTTCTAGGTTTATTTTGATCGTGCCTTTGATTATTCAGATTTTTTTGTTCGGTTACACCGCAACATTTGATTTGAACCATGCACCGATCGCCGTTTTGAACGAATCCCACGGCAAATATTCTCAGCAACTGGTGGCTCAAGTCGGCGCATCTCCGACTTTCTATATTCGTCGATACTTGCAGAATGCTTCTCAGATGAAAGATGAGCTTAATCCTCGAGATTCGCTAGCGATTGTCCACATTCAATCAGATTTTGATTCAAAGCTCGCGCAAGGCAAGGAAGGTCCCGTACAGATAATTACGGACGGGAGAAACTCAACAACAGCCGGTCTTGCCGCCGCAGAGCTTTCAATGATCATTCAAGACTTTAATCATCGTTATGTCGGTGTTCCGGAGGGTATCAACGTTGAAATGCGGGCTTGGTATAACCCGAATCTTCAAACGCAATGGAATATTGTGACAGCGCTCATCGGCACCCTGAGTTTTATTCAGGTCCTCATGCTATCGGCTCTGTCGGTGGCTCGGGAACGAGAGTACGGAACGTTTGATCAGCTGCTTGTTTCGCCATACAGACCTTTTGAAATCCTTCTGGCGAAAGCGACGCCTCCGATCTTTATCGGTATTGCTCAAACCTTTATTGTCGTTCTTTTTGCGGTGTTTTGGTTTGATATACCCATGCGAGGGTCTCTTTTACCGCTTTATTTCGGGATTTTCATTTTTACGTTATCGACAGTCGGAACCGGACTGGCGATTTCTTCCATATCGCAGACGATGCAGCAGGCGATGATTTTCTCGTTTGTGCTGATTGTTCCAATGGTTATTTTGTCCGGTCTTGTCACACCGGTATACAACATGCCGGAAATCCTGCAGGTGCTTACCTATGCCGATCCTTTGAGGTTTGCCCTTGAATATGTTCACGGCGTTTATCTTGAGAACTTATCCATATCAGAACTTTGGGGACAGCTTCTTCCCATGCTGATTACCGCTGTCATCACTTTGCCGTTTGCGGCGTTTTTCTTCCGCCGTTCACTATAGTGATTGTCAGAAACGTGAGTTTCAGACTGTAAAAACAGAAGGCCGAATCTGTCAAAGATTCGGCCCCTGTCTCAATCAGATCTGATTAGCTGATCTTTTTGTAGGCTTCGTTGGCTAGTTTCTTGCCAAGTTCAACGCCCGGCTGGTCAAAAGCATTAATGCCGAAAAGCGTTCCCAGCATTGTGGTCTTATGCTCATACATGGCCATTAAAGCACCTAATGTCTCAGGAGTGAGCTCTTCAATGGAAACGGTGGAAACCACATTGAAATACTTGCTCTTCGGATCCCTGGTTACAAGCGCTTCCGTCTGAGCTTTGGCGTTAGCCATTAAGACGCGATGCAGTTCCTTGTGAGCGTGGCCCGGTTTCTCGCACCAAAAGACGTCGATAGAGTTCTTTGCTGTTCCTTCACGAAGGAATTGATAGAAAGAATGCTGAGATTCATTTCCGTGTCCGCCCCAAACGGCTAAAGAGGTTTTGCCGATCACCGGTGTTCCGTCGGCAGCAGTACTCTTACCTAAGCTCTCCATTTCCAGCTGCTGGAGCCAATCCACCATGACACGAAGACGTTCGTCATAGGGTAGGAAGCAGTAAGAAGAAACGTCGAGTTTTTCAGAGTTCCAATAGGCGAACATTGCCATGAGCGCCGGCAGGTTGTTCTGCAGCGGAGCTGAAGGTGGGCGTGCTGGTCTACGGTGCGTTGG